>Ga0334884_1000981_pt1 | contig 46917 bp, 41 predicted proteins | sample GraSluR1_MG_7_FD_207215 | JGI IMG/M metagenome (GOLD analysis project Ga0334884, IMG submission 207215) | Sludge microbial communities from methane-producing bioreactor in Wageningen University, Netherlands - Granular Sludge_12_05 R1 | ecosystem: Engineered > Bioreactor > Anaerobic >... | reverse complement strand
GAATTAAAAGTACTCCATACCGACTGGTATAGAGTACTTTTTTGACCCCAAAGAAGTTTACAGGTGTAAAAACCCCAAACATCTTTACAGGTTATTTTTTTGAAACCCCAAACTTATTTACAGGGCCTAGTTTTTTTCTATGCAGGGACAACCCAATCTAAATCTGTAAATGTTGTAGCTTTTTCTTGTAAAGCTGCACTGTAAGTAAATGTTCTTTTTTCACTACCTATTGTTACATCAACTTCATAATTTACAGTAGGAGTTCCGCCAGGGTGATCAATTATCTTACCAGTATTATCAAGTACTGTAGGGCTTAGTGAATTCCATGCAAATGTTACTCCGTTTAAATAATTAAGAGCAAATAATTCCATACTTACTAATTCAATAAATTCTTGCCATCTACCTGATGCTCTAATAGTTCTAGGACAATCTTTAGCCGAGAAATGCCAATGTTGTTTTACTCTATCGATTGTTAAATCATTTTCATATAATAATTTACCAACTAATTTTGCTAAATTTCTCATAGTTTTTGTATAGTCACTTCCTGCTTTCATAGTAGATTCAATTCCTATACTATTTCTATTTCCACCAGCATTACAAATATTACCACTGAAATCAGAATTATAATATGTATTATTTATGTAGTAATTTCCATTAGTACCAATTTCAGTATAAATTCCACCAGCAATAATTCTTGAAGAATTAAGAATTACACCATTATTAGTAGGAGCTACTATAGTTGATTTTTCGCCATTAAAAGTAAAGTATCCATCAGCACTAATTCCTAAAACAGGAATTTTAGTTGTTGCTTGAATACCTGAATCATTTAATCCAAAAGCATTGCTACCATCACCAGCATGATATGCTACTTCATTATCAGGGACATGATGATATATGCTATCTGGTCCACATGAATAATGCCATGAAACATACCTAGTTTCACCAGTTATTTCACCTAAACTAATTGCTGTTAAGTTCTTTAAATATGTATCATAATATACTTCTGAAGCTGTTGCAGTTGCTGTATCATGAACTGTAATAAATTCAGTAGATGTTTTAACATATCCTGGTCTATTATGAGTTGACACTCTTATTATTTCTTCATGTAAAGTATACATAGGTGCTACATAGAAAGGAATATAACCATAACAAGTATTTTCCATCTTTTCATAACCTGCTTCAAATCCATATGTATAATATTTTAAATTACTAACTGTTTGTTTTTCAATTTTGCTTAATAATAATTCAACTGCTTCCCATTGGTTTTCAAACACTTTTGTTTCTCCTTCAACAATAAAGTCATATGTTACTGTCATTTTTACAGTATTAGGTAAAGTTAATGTCGCCGTAAGTGAGGCTTTTACATCATATAAAGGTTTTTTCACAGTTCCATCAGTTGAAACAATTGAAGAACCAAAAGTAGTCCAAGCAATTGAAATATCATATGGTTCATAACTTGTAGGTAATACATCTTCTTCAGTCAATTCACCACTTGGAATTTGAGTTAAAATCCATTCTCTTGCTTCATTGAATTTTAATGTTGCAGGAACTCCACCAACTAAAGCATCAGCTGTATAAGATTTTGTTTCTCCGTTATAAGTAACTGTATAATTAATTACTACAGTAGTATCATCTGCTGGACGAGTATAAGTTCCATCATTTGCAAGTAATGCTTCATTAGTACTTGTCCAAGCAATCTCTCCACCAAACACAGGATGAGTTGTTGGGAAAACAATATCTGTTACATCACTATTTATTTTGTTAGCTTCAACTTTACTCTCAGCAAACCAATTAGCAATATAATCAATAGTTGCCATATCACCCTCAATAATAGTGTTAATACTTATATTATAAGTTTTAGCACCAATTATAACTTGCACAGTAATTGTAATATCTTCTGTAACTGCAGGGCGAACATAATTACCATCATAATCAAAACCTGCCTTATTTGAATTCCAAATTACCATACCACCTAAAGTCGGATGAGTTTGAGGTAAAGCTATATCATCATTAATTAAATCAGGGATAACAGAGTCAACCCAAGCTTCTAAAGTTGCTTGGTTTGGATCTGTTTCATCATTTACATCATCGCCTGGTTTACACGCTACAACAAACAAACTAAGTACTAAAACAAAAATAAATTTAAATTTTTTAAACATTTTCATTCACTCCATATCCCCTTATTAGGTTTATTAATAATTTCTATATATTCTTTTGAAACAGGATGAAAAAATCCTATTTTGTAACACCAAAGTCCTAACTGTAATCTATTAGTTTCTTGATTGCTATATTTATAATCATTTAATATCGGATGATTATATAATGCAAACTGTTTTCTAATTTGGTTATATCTACCAGTTATTAGATTAACTTCAACTAAAGTCAAATCTTTATTATATTTATTTAGATATTTAATAACTTTAAAATCAAGAATAGATTCTTTACCTAATTCAGATTCAATTGCTTCTTTATTAACTTTTTCTAAATTATTAATTAATCTTTTTTCCTTATCTATTACTTTTCCTAATACTAAGGCTAAATATGTCTTAGTTATTTTATCTAATCTAAAGTCCTCACTTAATCTTGATGCTGCTTTCGAAGTTTTTGCTAAAACCAAAACACCACCAACTCTTCTATCAAGCCTATGAACTAAACCTAAATAAACATTACCAGGCTTATCATACTTTTCTTTTAAATAAGCTTTTACAATAGTTAAAACATCTAAGTCTTCAGTTATATCCTTCTGACATAATATATTTTCTTCTTTTTCTATAACTATTACATGATTGTCTTCATATAAAACTTTTAATGTTTTTACTTTCTCACTTAAATTATATTTCGCCATATAATAATTCTATTTCCATTTTAGCTTTTTCTAAATCCTTTAAATTCTTAACAATAATTTTTTTAGTTTTATTTTTAAGAATTAAATGTAATTGAATTTGTTCATCAAATACAACATATAAGAAAACTCTAATTTTTCTATAACTCAAAAATCCATCAAATCCAACTTCAGTTACTTCATCCCCTAAATTTAATAAAAATTCACTTAGATTATAAAAAAGCATTTTTTGTTCATCTTTAATGTGATTAATTTTTAATAAACTTCTATTAATAGCTTTACTTTGATAAACTTTTTCAAAAGCAAATATTCCTTTATTAAAAGAAACAGCTTTGATTAAATCTATTTCATATTGTGTTTCTTTAATAGCTAGACTATCATATTTACTATAATCCTCACCAATACAAATAAGCCTCGGTAGATATATAATTTCATCAGCTAAATCTTTACCTAAATATTCAGTAATCAAAAGCTTTATTTTTGAATAATTTTGTTTTATGTAATCTAAGAAAACCCAAGCTCTTTTTATTGTGCTTGAATTTCTATTTTCTCTAAATTCGATAATTACTAAACGATGGTCCTCATCATATCCTAAAAATTCTAAAATATCTTCTTTATCTTTTGTTAGATTGATATTTGTAGCAATTTTTATAACTCCTAAAATTTCAAATGAATTTTCAAAAACAATGTCTTGAATATTTTGTTTAGTAATGAAGTCTTTATCTAAGACTTGTTTGTTTTTACTATTGAAAATTCTAATATCACTCATAATTTACCCTCTAAACTTTATTATAGCACTAAAATAATAATTTATAAAGTTTTTTGATTGAAATTTATTGAAAATCTATATTTTAATACTTAGTATATGATATAATCTTGACATGGAGATAATTTATATGAAAAAAACTTTTTTTATTTTACTCTTTAGTATTTTACTTTTAACTAGTTGTACTCATACTTTGTATAATACACCTAAGATTTTCCCCTTAGCTAATTTTGAAAGCCTTACAATAACCTTTGGAGAAGATCAAGTGGAAATAACTAACTCCACTACCTTAACTCAAGTTTATGACAAATTCAAAAACTATGAAGCTGTAAAAGTATTTGAATCAATTGAACAAAACTATGAAAATAATGGTGAAGAAATAGCTTACATTCTATCAAAAACTCCAAAGGCAAATTATGGTTTCTATATAATAAAAGTAACTGAGATAGGACAAAGCGATAAATATTTATTTAGAAAAACCTTAAAAAACACATCCACTAATATAACTGAAACTTTATACAAAGTTATAGACTTAGAAGATGTTGAATATTTTAAAGAATTGTTAGATAATTAAAAATAAAAGGAGAAAATTTCTCCTTTTATATTTTTTTTATTTTGATTTTGTTTTCTAATATCAGTTTTTTAATATCTTCTACTTCATTATTACTTATTCTTGTTTTATTACAAATCAAAGCAGAATTTTTTGAAATATAAAAATAATAATATTTTTTCTTACTCACTACAAACAAAATTTTATCCCAAGTATAAGTTTGAGTATATTTATCAATTTCTCTTTTAATTGAGTCATTTGAAATTACTAATCTTTGAGGTGGAGTTTTTAGACTTCCTTCTTTGATAATTTTTTTAACAACCTTCTTAATAGACAAAGGCCAATAAAATCCCCAAAAAAATCCGGCTATCCAAACGAAGACTGCAAACATTTCTATTTTCCAAACAAAGAAAAACAATAAACCCAATACAAGAAATATAGATATAAAGCCAAGATAAATATACTTACTTTTTTGTCTTGTAAAAAGATGATAAGTAAAGAAATCTTTTATCTCTTGATCTGTATTATTAAAGACAGTCGTAACTATCATTATTCACTTGCTTTTGGTGTAGTTGGTTTTTTAGTTGTTGTTGTAGTTTTTTTTGCTGCTGGTTTTTTTGCAGTTGAAGAAGTTGATTTCTTTGCTGCTGGTTTCTTTGCAGTTGAAGTTGAAGTTTTCTTTGCTGCTGGTTTCTTTGCAGTTGAAGTTGTTGATTTCTTTGCTGCTGGTTTCTTTGCAGTTGAAGTTGAAGATTTCTTTGCTGCTGGTTTCTTTGCAGTCGAAGAAGTTGCTTTCTTTGCTGCTGGTTTTTTTGCAGTTGATGAAGTCGCTTTCTTTGCTGCTGGTTTTTCTACTACTACTTCTTCAGCTTCTTTTATTTCAGCATCTTCAATTTCGATGTCTTTAATTTCAATATCCTTGATTTCAATATCTTTAATTTCTGTATCTTCAATTTCTGTATCTTTAATTTCTGTGTCTTCAATTACTGCAGTAGGAATTATAACTTCTTCGATTCCTTTTTCTTCTGAAGATACTTCTTCAGTTTTTTCTTCTTCTTTAGAAGCTTCTTCTACTACAACTGGTGCTACATATTGTAACTCAGTTTTTCCTTTAACGATAAAATTATCAAATCTCTTATAAGGTTTAGCAATTGATGTTTCTTTAATCAATAAATCAAGTTCTTCTTTAGAACCATCTATAATCATTTCTTCTCTTCTATCAATAATAATAGGTTGTTTGCCTGCCATTAAGAAATAATATTCAGGAATTTCACTGATTGCAGTAATATATGCCCATGGATATTTAGCTGCTGGTTCTGCATCTGTTTTTTCTGCATCAAAAATTCTTAATTCATCTTGATCTACTTCAATAACAAATTCAGCTGGTTTTCTATTAGTCATCATTCTTACTAATTGAGTGTCTAATCTTTTTTCCATATTGAAAACTTGCCATACTAAATAAACAGCAATCAATACAAATATAATAGGAAATAAATAATTAACCTCAGCTGAAGCTCCTGTTATATAAGCTAATAAGTTCCCTTGCATAAAGAAAAGAGAATAAACTAATGCTCCTAATGCAAATGCTGCCATTACTAAATACCAAATGTAAATCTTTTTGCTGTACTTAAAGTTAAATAGGTTGAAATACTTAATAGTTCTAAAATCATACTTTGTTTTTAATTTTATCATTTTTATACCTCCGAAATGAAATCATTAGTATTATATCACAATAATTTAAAAAAATAAATATTTCTTTTAACTTTTTATTTTTTTAATGATATAATACATTTTGTATAAAAGGAGTGAATATTATGAAAGTTTTTATTAGTGCTGATATCGAAGGAGTAAATGGCATTACTCATTGGAATGAAACTGAGGCTACACTGCCTCTTTACTATAATCAATTCCAACACCAAATGAATATGGAAGTTAAAGCGGCGTGCTTAGGTGCAAAAGATGCTAAAGCAGAAACTATTTTTGTAAAAGATGCACATGATACAGCTAGAAATTTGCTAGCTTATGAATTACCTGATGACATCATTTTACATAGAGGCTGGAACGGTGGAATTTGTTCAATGATGGCAGGTCTTGATGAAACTTATGATGCTGTAGTATTTGTAGGCTATCATAGTCCTTCTAAAGCAAGCGGAAATGTTTTAGCTCATACAATGAATACAAAAATTTCTCACATCAAAATCAACGGAGAAATAGCCAGCGAATTTTTAATTAATGCATATTACGCAGCTTATAAAAAAGTGCCTGTCGCTTTTTTAAGTGGCGATAAAGCACTAACTGAATATGTAAAACAAGTTAATCCAAACATTGAAATAGTAGCTACAAAAGATACAGATCACGGAGCTACTTTCTCATTACATCCAAATATTACAAATAAACAAATTCAAGAAACTATAAAAAAATCTTTAACTAAAGATTTATCTAAAAATATAGTTTCACTACCTAGCTCATTTACTATCGAAGTAGAATATAGAACTCATGCTGAAGCATATAGCAAGTCATTCTTCCCAAAAGCTAAACTAATAGATTCAAACAAAATCCAATTCAAAACAAAAGATTATTATGATGCTTTAGTTTTTATGAAATTTGTATTATAAAATTAAAAAAGAGAGATTTAAAAAATCTCTCTCTTTTTTTATCACTTAATGTTATTCAGCTGGAGCTTCTTCAACTGGAGCTTCTTCAACTGGAGGAAGTGGATCTAAACCACATTCTTCTCTAGCGCCATCAATTCTATCTCTAATTCTGCCTCCATATGAACCTTCAAATAATTGAGCTTGTTCTCTTAATTGTGTTCTAATTGCATCAAAATCAGGAACTGGAGGAAGTTCAGTAGAACCTTGACCGCCGCCTTCAACTAATGCTTTGTGTTGTTGAACTCTAGTTTGAAGTTGAGTTCTTAATTGTGTTTTAATCATTGCACATTCTGCTTCTTTTTCTAAAGCAAATTCAGTACGAGCTGCTTCTTGTTCAGCTTGAACTTTACTTAATAATTCGCGAACAGGTAATGTAGCTGCTGCTTCTAATGTTAATTCAGGATCACATTCCATTGCTCTTTTAGCAAGATGAACTTTACCTGGGCTAACGCCTAATTGACCAGCTTGAGTTTTTAATTCTGCATTGATTTTCTTATTTTTCTCAATGCCTGCTCTAATACGATTACGTGCAAAGTAACCTTCTACTTTATCACAAACATCATCAATTATAGCATCTTCTTCAACTTCACTGCCATCTTCTTCAGTTACAGTAATTAATACTGCGTTGTCATCAGCATCAACATCAATAAAACCTGTTTCAACAGCTGCATCAAGATATTCTTCAATTGCATCATCAACTTCCATACCAACAAAGTCAATATCTCCAGCAACTATCTCTGCTGCTTCGTTTAATAAATCATAACTTACAATAACTTCATTCTCATCATAGATAAATTCAGCCGATGGGTTAATGTCAATACTCATATAAGTAAGTTCTGTAGAAGTTTCACTTCCACCAAACATACACCCAACCAATACAAACGCTAATACAAAAATACTTAATAAACCTAATACTTTTTTCATAAAATAAACCTCCTTGTTTACCTTTCACTATATAAACAAGGAGGAGTATCATTTTATTGGATTTATTTAAAATTTTTTATTTATAAATTTTAAACTTTTTTGTTAGTTTCTTAACATCTTCACTTACATCTTCGTTATTCCTTAAAACTCTATCAATTAAAGATGCTAACTCTTCAATTTCTTTTTCTTTAAAGCCACGAGTTGTTACTGCTGGAGTACCCATTCTAATACCACTTGTATTAACTGCACTTTCTTCATCAAAAGGAACAGTATTCTTATTAGTAATGATTCCTTGTTTTTCTAATCTATCAGCTCCTTCTTTACCAGTAATCCCTAAAGATTTCTTAGTATTAAGAGTTAATAAATGATTATCAGTACCACCACTTACAATTACATAGCCTCTTTTCTTTAATTCCTCAGCAAATTTTTTAGCATTAATTACTATTTGTTTTTGGTAAGTTTTAAAGTCTTCACCTAAAGCTTCACCAAAAGCTACAGCTTTAGCAGCAATTGTATGAACCAAAGGTCCTCCTTGAATTCCAGGGAAAATACCTTTGTCTATTTGTTTTGCTAAATCCGGATTATTAGTTAATATTAATCCACCACGTGGTCCTCTTAAAGTCTTATGCGTTGTAGTTGTAGCAACATCTGCATAAGGAAATGGACTTGGATGAACATTAGTAGCTACAAGCCCTGCGATATGAGCCATATCAACCATTAATAAAGCATTAACTTCATCTGCAATTTCCCTAAACTTTTTAAAATCAATTATTCTAGAATAATTACTTGCTCCAGCAACAATTAGTTTTGGTTTATTTTCTAAAGCTAAACTTCTAACTTCTTCATAATCAATCGCCTCAGTTTCTTTGTCTACTCCATATGAGAAAAACTTATAATCAACACCAGAGAAATTAACTTTATGTCCATGAGTTAAATGTCCTCCTTGATCAAGTCGCATGCCTAGTACAACATCTCCTGTTTTTAATACAGCTCTATAAACTGCCATATTGGCTTGAGACCCTGAATGAGGTTGAACATTTGCATATTCTACCTTAAATAACTTCTTTGCTCTTTCTATAGCTAATGTTTCAACTCCATCAACAAATTCACAACCACTATAATATCTTTTACCTGAATATCCTTCAGCATACTTATTAGTAAAAACTGATCCATTAGCTTCTAAAACAGCCTCAGTTACATAGTTTTCTGATGCGATTAAATTGATTTGACTTTCTTGTCTTTCAATTTCTTTGATTGTTAAATCATAGATTTCTTTGTCTTGTTTTTTTAGATTCTTTAAATTCATATATTTATCCTCTTTCTTATATAAAATTAAGAGTAACATCTATTATCTAGATGTTACCATTATGATTCTTGTTTAATTTACTGGGATCAGTTAAAAATGCTTTCGCTTTTTCATAATCAGCAGTTCTTATTTTTCCATAATCATATGCTAGTTTGATTAATGTACTATATTCAGTTAATGGGTAATATGGAATGTTTTTTCTTATCAGGCGGTCTGTAGTATCCCTTGTTTCATATGAAAATATTGAAACAGCACCTAAAATATCACAACTGTGTTCTCTTAAACATTCAACAACATCTAATAAAGAGCTCCCAGTACAAACAACGTCATCAACTACAACTACTTTAGTATTTTCTCTTAAAACACCTTCTACACGATTACGCATACCATGATCTTTTTCAGCTGATAAAACATAACCCATTGGTAAATGCATTGCTTCACTTACCATCATCGCAAAAGCAATTCCTGCGATAGCAATACCGATTATCATTTCAACATCAGGGTATTTTTCTTTTATTTTTTTTACTAAACAAGCTGTAATTTTTTTTCTTACTTTTGGATAAGATAACAATAATCTATTATCAATATATATAGGCAAATTGTATTTACAATATGATATATATGGCTTATCAAAAGCAAAAAAGACGGTTCTTGTTTCTAATAACGTTCGAGCGACATCTAGATTGTTCATCTTTCAATCTCCTTTTTACTTCTATATAACTATTATATATAAAACTAGGGTAAAAGTCAAACACACTTTATTTTTTTTCATTTTTTTTCATATTGTTTACAATATTAATTTATGTTATAATTGAAATATATAAAAATATCATTAATATTTTTAAAAAGGATGTAGCATGCAAATTAAAGGTTTCCAAAAGCTGACATTATTAGATTACCCGGGAAAACTAGGAGCCACCATATTTACTGGTGGCTGTAATTTTCGCTGTGGCTTCTGCCATAATGCTTCTTTAGTCTTAAACCCTAACTTAATTCCTTCAATTGACCAAAACGAAGTATTAGAAACTCTTAAACAAAAAAAGAAAGTTTTACAAGGCATCTGCATTACCGGAGGCGAGCCCTTACTCCAAAAAGATTTAGAAGAGTTTATTATTGCATTAAAAGAAATGGGTTATTTAGTAAAACTTGACACTAATGGTAGTTTTCCTGAAAGACTAAAATTGTTAATCGATAATCATTTAATTGACTATGTAGCAATGGATGTAAAAAACTCTTTAGAGAAATATCACTTATCAACTGGGATAAATAATATTGATACTACTGCAATATTAAAAAGTATTAACCTAATAAAAGAAAATAAGATACCTTATGAATTCAGAACAACGACTATAAAAGAACATCATACAAAAGAAGATTTCATAGCAATCGGAAAACTTTTAAAAGGAGCTGAAAGACTTTTTTTACAAGCCTATTCTGATTCACCCGATGTTATTAAAGTAGGGTTTCATGCCCACACTAAAGAAGAAATGATTGAATTCAAAGAAATATTAAGCAATTACATAAAAGAAGTTGAATTACGAGGAATTGATTAAAAAGAGCATATCTTGACCCTTATTAAGATTTGTTTGATATAATCAAAGCACTAAATTATAATTTTTAAAAAGGAGGATTTACTATGTATCAAGTAGTTAAGAGAGATGGAAAGGTTGTAGATTTTGACATTGCAAAAATTTCAAATGCAATTGAAAAAGCCTTTATCGCTAAAGGAAGGGAATATCATAATTCTGTTTTAGAATTACTTGCTTTGCGTGTTGCAGCAAGTTTTGAACCTAAAATAAAAAACAACTTAATTAATGTTGAAGATATTCAAGATAGCGTTGAAGAGATTTTAATTCAAGCAGGTTATACTGATGTTGCAAAAGCCTATATCCTTTACCGTAAACAAAGAGAAAAAGTCCGTGAAATTGATAAAGAATTTCTTAGCTACAAAAAAGTAGTAAATGACTATGTAGACTTATCTGATTGGCGTGTTAAAGAAAACTCAACTGTTACTTATTCAGTTGGTGGTTTAATCTTAAACAATTCTGGAGCAATTACAGCTAATTACTGGCTTACTGAAATCTATGATGAAGAAATTGCTAACGCTCATAAAGAAACTTCGATTCATATTCATGACTTATCTATGCTTTCTGGATATTGTGCTGGTTGGTCTTTAAGACAACTTATCAAAGAAGGCCTAGGTGGAGTTGAAGGCAAAATTACTTCTGCTCCTGCAAGTCACTTATCAACATTATGTAATCAAATGGTTAACTTCTTAGGCATTATGCAAAATGAATGGGCTGGAGCTCAAGCATTCTCTAGTTTTGATACTTATTTAGCTCCTTTTATTAAGGTTGATAACTTAACTTATAAACAAGCAAAACAAGCAATCCAATCTTTCATCTTTGGAGTTAACACTCCTTCTAGATGGGGATGTCAATCACCATTTTCAAATATTACTCTTGACTGGACAGTTCCTAATGACTTAGCCGAAAAACCTGCAATTGTTGGCGGAAAAGAACAAGAATTCTTATATAAAGATTGTCAAAAAGAAATGGATATGATTAATAAGGCTTTTATTGAAATTATGATTGAAGGCGATGCTAATGGCAGAGGTTTCCAATATCCTATTCCAACTTATTCTATAACAAAAGATTTTGATTGGTCTGAAACTGAAAATAATAAATTATTATTTGAAATGACAGCTAAATATGGTACACCTTATTTTTCTAACTATATCAATAGTGATATGGCTCCAAGCGATGTTAGAAGTATGTGCTGTAGATTAAGACTTGATCTTCGTGAATTACGTAAAAAATCTGGTGGCTTCTTTGGTAGTGGTGAAAGCACTGGTTCTGTTGGTGTTGTTACTATCAACTTACCAAGGATTGCTTACCTTGCTAAAAACGAAGAAGATTTCTTTAATAGATTAAATAAGCTTATGGATATTTCAGCTAGAAGTCTTCATATCAAGCGTGATGTGATTACTAAATTATTAGATAGCGGGCTATATCCTTATACTAGAAGATATCTTGGAAATTTTGAAAATCACTTTTCAACGATTGGGCTTATAGGAATGAACGAAGTAGGCTTAAACGCTAATTGGCTTCAAGCTGATATGACTCATAAAACAACTCAAGAATTTGCTAAAAAAGTATTAAATCATATGAGAGATCGTTTAGCTGATTACCAAGAAAAATACGAAGGTGAATTATTTAACTTAGAAGCAACTCCAGCTGAGTCTACAAGTTTCCGCCTTGCTAAACATGATGTAAAAAAATATCCTGATATCAAAACAGCAGCTGAAGAAGGTGGTACACCTTACTATACTAATAGTTCAAATCTACCTGTTTCATATACTGATGATATTTTCTCAGCCTTAGATATTCAAGATGAACTTCAAACACTTTATACATCAGGAACTGTTTTCCATAGTTTCTTAGGTGAAAAATTACCTGATTGGAAAGCTGCAGCTTCTTTAGTAAGAACTATTGCTGAAAATTATCGCCTTCCTTATTATACATTAAGTCCTACTTATTCTGTATGTAAGGTTCATGGCTATATAAAAGGAGAAGAAAAAACTTGTCCTACTTGCGGCATAGAAACTGAAGTGTATAGTAGGATCACAGGTTACTACCGTCCTATTAAACATTGGAACGATGGTAAAACTCAAGAATTCAAAGAAAGAAAACTTTATGACATAGCAAGTTCAAAGTTAGTTTCTAAATCACTAGGTGAGAAAAAAACTGAAATTGCAGAAAAAAAATCTTTCGTTACTGCTAAAGGTAAAACAATGTTATTTACAACTAAGACTTGTCCTGATTGTAAAATAACTGTTAAATCACTAGATAAATCAAATATCAAATATGAATACCTAGATGCTAACGAAAACATAGAATTATCAAAAGAATTTGAGATTCAATCAGTACCAACACTAGTAGTTGTTAGAGATGATGGATCTTACGAAAAATTTGTAAAATATGGTGAAATTAAAAAATATACTGAAAAACATTAAAATAAAAGACTTGTTTCTATATTTCTATATGAAACAAGTCTTTTGTTATTTAACTAGCATTATTCTCTTATATAAGCCATTAAATTAAGCCTATAATCGCTTTTTAATCTTTTTTCCTAATCCAATATCTTTCTACTTCACACTTGTATTTATCGCTATAAACTATATTTTCTAAAACACCACCACAAGCAATAATTACTCTTTTAGAAGCTAGATTATCTAAATCACAAGTAACTAAGATATCTGCCTCACCCATAGAATTTAAAAACTTAACTGCTTCTATTAAACCAAGTTTAGCATATCCTTTTCCTCTTTCATTCGGTCTTATAGAATACCCTACATGTCCACCTGTGCTCAACAAATCTTTATTTAAATAATGCCTTATATTAAACATTCCTAAAAGTCTTTTTTTACTTAGATCCACTAATAACCATTGACTTCCCTCAACAAAGTCACCACTTAAATTATTTCTATCTTTATATGAGTCAAAAACTTTTTCCCATTCTTCAAAAGAATCATAGTTTTCTAAATAACTAGCTCCATGTAATACATCATTATTTTCAAGCATTTCTTTTTTAAAATCAAAAATTTCTAATTCATATGCTTTAATCGGCTTAATTAATTTAATATTTTCATTTTCCATAAAATACTCCTACAATACTTCTCCAGCAAAAAACAACCAAACACTTCCAACTACCACAAAAAATCCAAAAAAGAAATTCAAAAAATTAATATAAACAGAATCAAGATTGTCTTCTTCAATTATAACTTTTGGAATTATATGAAATCTAAAAGAAAAAAACAATAAATAGATAATATAATTTCTAATAATTAAATAGATTTTAATATTAAACAAAAAGAAAATTGATACACCTAATATCGCAATCGATATCAACACATCACCAATGTTTCTAACAACACTAAACCCTAAATATCTAATAAATGCAAATAAAAAAATTGCTAAACTGACTATCACAAAAACTTTTTTTGAAGTAGTTATTTTAAACATAATTTTCCCCCTTAAATAATTTATTTATCAAATTATATCATATTCTACATTTTATTAAAAGATTAAAAAAGACGTTTATTTTAGCAAGTATAAATAATATAGTAGCAACATACATATCTATAAATTATTAAGCAGCGTATCAATGATACTAGAATTCGACTGACTAATAGAGAATACCTTCTTTCCTAAATCTTTAAGCGATGCACCTATATGATATATTGTTTGCTTATCTATAATAATATATCTATCATGTGTTTTAATAGTATTGATTTCTGAAAGCCCACCATATTGTTTATTAAACGCTTTAACGTCAAGCACTAACAATCTTGATTTAGAAAGGTCATGATATATTATGACATTAACATTCTTTTTCTTCACAACCAATCTATCTAAAATAGTTCTATCTATATAGTTATCAATTATAATAATTTCATTATTAGCTTTAATGAATATATCTTGAATCAATGCATAAGCATCATAGAATTCACCATCAAAAAATATTTTTTCGATAGGGACTTCATTTTTATTAATTTTATTTTCTACTTCTGCTAGTCTTGTATTAATAGATAATACTTCGTTCTTCAATTCAATATAATTCTCATTTGATACAGTAACTCTATTTTCATTTATACTATATCCTTTTAATAGATATTCTTTCAAGATTGATGTAGCCCATTTTCTAAAAATTGTACCTTTTTTTGAATTCACTCTATAACCAACAGAGATAATTACATCCAAATTATAATAATCTATTTGATAAATTCTCCCATCTTCTAGATGTCGGGCAAATTTTGCCCGACATGTACTTTCTTCAAGTTCTTTATCATTAAATATTTTTTTAATATGTTTTCCAATAACTGACCTGTCTCTATCATACAAAGTGGCCATTTCCTCAAGTGATAACAAAACAGTTTCTTCTTTAGGACTTACATTAACATCAAGTTCAATATTATTATTAATAAATTTGACAATTTCGTATTTATAATCATCCATTAGAAATCTCCCTTTGATCAACGCCATTAAGAATTACATCTACTGTAGTATCAAGTGCTGTAGCATATCTTACAAGAAAACTAATCGTTGGAGAATTAGACATATTTTCAAATCTAGTAATTTGTTGGCGAAGTACTCCCATCTTATCAGCAATCCTTTGTTGGTTATATCCTTTTTGTTCTCTTAGAGTAACAAACTGTATAACAATTCTTGCTCTTAACCATAATTCTTTTTGTTCATAACTTAATTCTTTTAATTTAACATTTCTTAATACTTCATAAATCTTTGTTAGTTTTTTCATATTTATCACCCAAAAATATTGTAACATATTTTTATGTTTAAAGCAACAAACATGTATCAAAATACTAGTAAAAAAGCCTTGATTTTTAAATCAAAGCTTTTGTTTTTAATGGCAGGACCAGAAGGATTCGAACCTCCGCATAGTTGGGTCAGAGCCAACTGCCTTACCGCTTGGCTATGGTCCTAACAAGCTTTAGTTAAAACTAACTAAAGCACTGTCATCTTGGACCTTGCACATCCTTTTATATACACCATTTAATGCAATCAATTCTTGATGATTACCTCTTTCAACTATTTTACCATTCTCAAAAACTACAATTAAATCAGCTTTTCTAATAGTAGAAAGACGATGAGCAATTGCAATAATTGTTCTAGTTTTAGCAATATCATTAATTGCTGTTTGAATTTTTCTTTCTGTTTCTACATCAACCGAAGCTGTAGCCTCATCAAGCAATAAAATCGGAGTATTTCTTAAAACTGCTCTAGCAATTGCAAGGCGCTGTTTTTGACCGCCCGATAACTTAATCCCTCTTTCACCAACATAAGAATTATATCCATTTGGCATTTGTAGTATCTCTTCATGAATTCTAGCAGTTTTAGCAGCTTCTTCTATTTCTTCCATAGTTGCATCTGGTTTTGCATATGCAATATTTTCAGCTACAGTTCCATTAAACAAAAATGAATTTTGAAGGACTGAAGATATTTGTTTTCTCAAAGAAGCTATAGTTAGTTTTTTCAAATTAATACCATCTAAATATATAACTCCACTAGTAGGATCATAGACTCTATCTAACAACTGAGTTAAAGTAGTTTTACCAACTCCAGTTGGTCCAACTAAGGCCACCATTTGACCAGCTTTTACCTCAAAACTAACATCATCTAAAACAGGGCGACCTTTTATATAACTAAAGTTAACATTCTCAAATCTTATATTACCTTCTGCCTTTTCAATTTCAATTGCATCTGGTTCATCAACTATCGTAACTTTTGTATCTAACAATTCAATTACTCTTTCAGCGCCGGCTAAAGCATGTTGACTATCTTCAATTAATCTTGCAAGACTTGTAATAGGTGCATAAAAAAGAGATAAATAAAGTAAGAATCCAACAATCTCAACAACCTCAATATCACCATTATATGCAAAAAATCCTCCAAAACCTACTACTATAACAATTCCTAAAGATGTAAGGAATTCAACTGATGGATGAAATATCGCATTTAAATTCAAAGCCTTTAAATGGCTTTTTGTATATTCCGCCGCTCTTCTATTAACACCTTGTTTTTCACGTTCTTCTTGATTAAATGATTGAATTTCTTGAATTCCAGAAAAGTTATCTTGAAGCTTAGCATTTAACTCAGCTAAATTTCTTTGAGAGTTTCTGAAATTAGGTCTTACCTTTTTAATTAAAATCAAACTAGCTATTACAATAAATGGTACTGGAATTAAAGTAAGAAAAGCTAACTTTACATTAATCGAAAACAAAATCCAAGTTACACCAATTAAAGTAAACACACTTGTTATAGTTTCTGGAATTGTATGAGCATAAATGATTTCAAAAGTTGCAGTGTCATTTACTACTCTACTCATTAATTCACCAGTTTGTTTATTATGAAAAAAATCCATTGAAAAAGATTGAATCTTTTCATATACAATAACCCTTACCTTTTCAACTAAACGCCAAGCTGCGAAATGTGATAAGAAATTACTTAAATACCTAAATAAAACCCTTAGTAAATATAACCCTAATAACACCAAAGCTAAAATAATTATTTGGTTTAAAGCATTTTGATCTAGTGTTCCTTCTAAAATAGAAATTAGATTTGTTAGCATTTTAGGAGCTGTTAAATTAACAGCCGTTAATAAAAATGTTGATATGATCGCAATCGTATATAATAAGCTATATTCTTTAGCTTCTTTTATAACGCGCCATAAAACTTTAAACGATTTTGGTTTTTGTTTTTTAATTTTGTTTTTCATTTTTATCTCCTAATCAAACCATTAAGAATTATAACATATCTATTTAGCTATTTCAATTCATAAATAATAAAACACCTAAAATAATTAGGTGTTTATTTTAAATATGGCAGGGCCAGATTGATTTGAACAATCGAATGACGGAGTCAAAGTCCGTTGCCTTACCACTTGGCTATGGCCCTACTATAAAAGAATGGTGGTGGGGAGTGGATTCGAACCACCGAACTCGGAGAGAGTGGATTTACAGTCCACCGCGTTTAGCCACTTCGCTACCCCACCATTTCAAACTGCTATAACATTTTACTATAAAACTAAAAGGATTGCAACACTTTTATTGATAAAAATACTAATCCTTTGTTAAGAAGGATTAGTATTAGGCAATATTTGTTGTAGTATTAAAAGGTTTTGGCGCATTAAAGTAATATAGTTTTCTTCATTTTCAATTTCTTCATCCGTAAGAGATCCTAGATTATGCATATAGACTCTCTCACCACTAATACCTGTAACATAAATTGAAATATTACTACATTCAGCTTCATTCTTAGTAACCACTACATGCTTTATCCCTAAAGCATTAGCTTGGTTAATCTTCTCTTGCATTTGATTACTTGGAACCTCACATGAATCATTATCACTTCTTAATCTAATTCTTTTTACTCCATATGTATCTTCCCAATAAACATATGCATCATGGTCTACCATGATGTATCTATTTTCAAGCGGAACATCTTGAACCGCTAAATTAAAATCACGGTGTAAATCAGCTAAGTCAACCGATAAACTACTAGCATTAGCTTCAAATATACTAGCTTTATCTGGATTTAATAAACTTAAATTTTCTACTATTACATCCAGCATCAAAAGCATTCTTGAAGGATCAAGCCAAACATGTACATCGTATAGATAATGATGATCATGTTCTTCATCTCCACAAGACCCATCAGTTTCTACTAAATTAAGACTATTAGATAAACATACCAAATTGCTATCTTTAAATATTGATTCTTCATTAGTTTCAATAAAAGTTTCAAGTCCTGCTCCTATATAAAATATTGCTTGAGCATCAGACATATATTCAATCAACCTAGCGGTTGGTTCAAAGCCATGAATTTCTTGACCTTTAGAATAAACTGACTTTACTATATATTCATCTCCTGCTACAGTTTCAACCAAAAACTGAATTGGATACACCGAAGTATAAATGTCAGCTTTCTGGCTTTTATCACAACCTAAAAGACTAGTTACTAATAAAAAACTAATAATAATTAAAATTAATTTTTTCATTATTTCACTCCTTTTTTTAGTTCCTCAAAACTTTCTTTAAAATTTATATAGTTAAGGGCTTTAATTCCGTATGCATCTTCTTTAATAGTTACTTCTTTTAATTCACTTTCATTAATATATTTTAAAATTTTCTCACATTCTTTATATATTAAAACTATTTTTACTATTTTTTTACTACTTTGATACTCATCTTTTAAAAACTCAATTAACTCATTAACATAACGTTGATTTGGATATCTTTTACCAGGATTATTTTTAGCTCCACCCCAAGTCAAACTCCAAGTAGTTTTACAATTAACTGTAACACACGCTGGACTACTAACTTCTAAAACTCGAATATAATATATATTATCATCATCTTCTAAAATATAATTATAATCATTATGTTTTACTTTTTTTACCTGTAGATTATGAATTAAAGAAATCTCATTCAACAAAGCAGTTATCTCTTTATTCTTAACAACTGGCTTTACGCCAAATTCAATAATTATTATTACAACCATTATTCCTAAAAATATATATAAAAACTCCATTTTATAAATCTCCATAATCAAATCTTCTTTTTGTATTATAACACATAAGATTTATGTTTAAAACATTTTATTTTTTTATTTTAATGTGTTATAATACATTTTGTATATACAAGAGGTGAATAAAATGTTTGAGAACAATCTAACAGATCAAGAATTAGTTCGTAGAGCTAAAATGCAAGAATTAAAAGAATTAGGAGTTGATCCTTTTGGTTCAAGTTTTAAACGAACTAGTAATTCAAAAGAATTACATGAAACTTATCAAGAGCACTCTAAAGAAGCTTTAGAAGCCTTAGATAAGGAAGTAATTGTAGCTGGAAGAATTATGACAAAACGAGGCAAAGGAAAAGTTGCCTTTATGCATATTCAAGATAAATACGGACAACTTCAACTATATATTAGACGCGATATGGTAACAGAAACTGAATATGAAATCTGTAGTAAAAGTGATATCGGCGATATCATCGGAGTTAAGGGAAAAGTAATTAGAACTGATATGGGTGAAATTACAGTTAAAGCAAACAGTTTTACGCATCTTTCAAAAGCACTTCGTCCATTGCCTGAAAAATTCCACGGTCTACAAGATAAAGAAGAAGCCAGACGTCATAGATATGTAGACTTAATCGTTAACGAAGAATCTAAAAGAATCGCTTTTATGCGTCCAAAAATTATCAGAGCTTTTCAAAACTATTTTGATAATTTAGGTTTTGTTGAAGTAGAAACTCCAATATTGCATCCTATTTTAGGTGGAGCTAACGCAAGACCTTTCATTACAAAACACAACGCTCTTGATATGAACTTCTATTTAAGAATCGCAACAGAGCTTCCTTTAAAACGCTTAATTGTTGGTGGAATGGAAGCAGTTTATGAAATCGGACGTTTATTTAGAAACGAAGGTATGGATTCAACTCATAATCCTGAGTTTACAACAATCGAAGCTTACCTTGCATATTCTGATATGGAAGGTATGATGGATTTAATTGAAAATTGTTTTAAAGAAGTCTCAAATAAAGTTTTAGATAAAACTACTATATCTTACCAAGGAAATGAAATTAATCTTGGTCTTCCATTTAAAAGAATTCATATGGTAGATGCTATTAAAGAAATTACTAAAATTGACTTTTTCAAAGTAGCATCAGATAAAGAAGCCCTTGATATAGCTTTAAAAGATGGCTTAACTTTAGAAAAACATAAACAAACATTAGGTCATATCGTTAATGCTTTTTTTGAAAAATATGTTGAAGAAACTTTAATTCAACCAACCTTTGTATATGGGCATCCACTTGAAATATCACCTTTGGCTAAAAAAGATCCAACAGATGAACGCTTTACAAAAAGATTTGAATTATTTATTAATAAAAAAGAATATGCTAATGCTTTTAGCGAATTAAACGATCCACTTGATCAAAGAGAAAGATTTTTATCTCAACTAAAAGAAAAAGACTTAGGTAATGAAGAAGCAACTGAGTTAGATGAGGATTATCTTGAAGCATTAGAATACGGAATGCCACCGACTGGCGGACTTGGAATTGGTATTGATAGAGTTGTAATGCTTTTATTAGAGGTAGATAGCATAAGAGATGTCTTATTATTCCCTCATATGAGAAATAAATAATGCTTTATGTTACCTATTTTGCAATTGCCCTAGCACTAAGCGTTGATGCTTTTGCAGCCTTTTTATCTTTTGCTTGTTTAGAAGAAAAAAAGAAAAGTTTTTACTTCATCGCACCTTTATCAATTGGGCTATTACATATTGCATTTCCAATCCTAAGTTTTTACATTATTAAATCACTTTCAATTGAACTTGATTTATTAGGCAAAATATTTTCAACTATTATCTTTTTCGTTCTTGCATTAATGGCTTTCTTTAAAAAGAAAGAATGCATCAATAAACCTATTATAAAAATATTAAGTTTAATATTGTTAGCAGTAGGTGTTAGTGTTGATAGTTTCTTAGTAGGAATTTCTCTTTCTTTCACAACAAATAACATCTTTATACCAAGTATAATTTTTGGTATAACTAGTGCTTCTATTACACTTATAGCAATTCTAATCGGAAAAAAAATTGTAAAAAAAATACATTTTAACTTAGACTATATTGCCGGAATTGTTTTTATAGTTTTAGGAATTACTAATTTATTTTAAAATTTAAATGTATGGTGAATAAAAAAAGAGTTTATAATTAAAGGAAAATATAGTATAATACAATTGTTAAAAACTATACTTCGAGATTAATTATAGTTTATTTTTGAGTTACCATATTATACAAGATAACTCTCTTAGAAATAAGTGAGTTTTATTTTTTATGTTGGATTCTTAATCAATAAGAAAAAGAGGAGATGTTAGAAGGAAATGAAAAGGACTTTTGTTGTTTTTATATATTTGTTTTTTTTGATGTTAGTCTTAACCGGTTGTAATGGCGAAAAACAATATCTTATTACGATGGTAAATAATAATGATACAGGAAATAGTGTTATAAAAAAAGATTATGAATTATCTATTCTTCCACCTGCACCTCCAATTAATGATGGTTATTCCTTCGTATATTGGTGTAGGGATAAACAGTTAACCGAAAGATTTGACTTTTCAAATATGCCTAAGAAAAATATTACTGTCTATGCTAAGTGGCAACCTAACAATTATAGTATTAAGTTTTATTTAGATGATGTAGTTAACTTTCCTAATAACATTATTTATTATAATATAACAACTTCGGTTGATCTTTACACTCCCACCAAGGTTAATTATGATTTTTTAGGATGGTATACCAATCCCGGACTCTCTGGTGATATTGTAACTAGTATTCCAGAAGGATCTTTTGGAAATATTAGTCTTTTCGCAAAATGGACTAAGTCTATATACACTGTAGAATTTGATTGCGTAATAACGTCTAACTTACCTATATCCCAAGGGGAATATTTAAGCAAAATTGAATTGCCTATTCCCACAAAATCAGGATACACATTTTTAGGTTGGAGAGATAATACTAACTTATATACTAAAGGCGACTATTTAATCAAGAACAACGTTACACTAACCGCTGTTTGGGAAGGTTTATCGAATGGTTTTCTTTTCACCATAGATAATAGCGAAGTATCTATAAAAAGTTATAGCGGAACGAGTACGTATCTTATTGTTCCTAATACAATTGAAGGTTTGCCAGTTGTTTCAATTGAGAAAAATGCTTTTCAAAACAATACAACTTTAATATCTGTTAAAATTGGAAAGTTTGTTAGATTTGTAGATAATCAAGCATTTAATTTTGTAGATAATTTAGAAAGCATTGAATTTCCAAATGAAACAACTACTTTTGGGCTTTCAGTATTAAGAGGCTGTTATGCTTTAAAAAACATTGTATTATCAAGTGAAGCAAATTATGAACTAAAATATTACTTTGGAAATAGTGTTAATTATATACCTAGCAAACTTGAAACAGTAAGATTTGCTACTGGGGGAAATACAATTAGTACAAAATTCTTAAAAAGCGATTTTAAAGACGCAATATTAATATTAGCAAGTGATACAACTAAAATAAATGCAGAACAATTTAAAGATGTAACATATTTAAAAACCGTTTTAATTCCTAATGCTGTAACAAGTATTGGCAAGGATGCTTTTTTAAATGCTAGTTCTTTAATTATTTTTGCTGAAGCTTCTTCTAAACCAGTATTTTGGAATAATGCCTGGAACTCAAGTGATAGACCAGTAATATGGGGTTATTCAAAAACTGTCATAAGAAATTCTGTTAAATACGCCATTTCTAATAATGGTTTTGCTTATGTGTTAGGTCAAGACAATGATGCAGTAGACTCAAGTATTATTATCTTAGGTACTGTTGAAAATTGTAGTGTTGTTGAAATATTGTGTAATGCTTTTTATAATAATATTCGAATAAAAAATATTACAATACCTAGTTCAATAAAACATATTGGAGAAAACTGTTTTCTAAATGCTAGTAGTTTAATCGGTCTTTCCTTTATTGGAGATAGTCAACTAATAAGCATTGGCCAAAAAGCTTTTTACCAAGCTAATAATTTATCTTCTATTATAATACCTAGTTCTGTAACAAGCATTGGTCAGAATGCTTTTAGAGGTACAAATATGTTAGTTATTTATGCTGAATTTTCTTCTCAACCTATTACTTGGGATTCACAATGGAACCCAGATAATAGGCCAGTAATATGGGGTTATATTAGATAAACAGTTTATTAAAAAACACATTAGAAATCTAATGTGTTTTTTTGATTTAGTAAAATTTTTGATATTTGTTTAATCAGTCTTTTCCATATCCCCATATTACTGTGTTTTTACCACCTACCCAATCCTCATCCCAACCATCTGGCTTTCGAATTGTCTCCGAATAAATTATTAGATCATAACATATGATAAAAACAGACTTCCCCATATATATTGTACTACTAGGTATTACTATACTGGTTAAGCTACTACATTCTGAAAAAGCATGTGCCCCTATACTAACAATATTTGAAGAAATTGTTACACTAGCTAAATTTGTACATTTACTAAAAGCACTATTTCCAATACTAATAACACTATTTGGGATAATAATGCTTGTTAATCCCGTACAACGCGCAAAAGCTAAATCACCTATACTTTTTAGACTACTTGGTAAAGTTATATTTGTTAGATTACTTGCATTAAAAAAAGTCCATCCGCCTATACTTGTTATATTATTTGACAGTACAACGTTTGTCAAACTTTCGCAATTTGAAAAAACTTTAATTCCTATTTCAGTCACACCATCTGGAATTGCTATATTTACTAAACTTGTACAATTGCGAAAAACTCTATCCCCAATATTTGTTACACTAGCAGGAATTGCAATGTTTTTCAAACTTGTGCAATTTTCAAATACAGCTTCACCTATGTTTATTAACCCTGTTGATAATGTTATACCTACTAAACTTTTACAATTATTAAATGCAGAATTTTCTATACTTGTTACGCTATTAGGCATAACCACATTTGTTAAAGCTAAACAATTTTCAAAAACTTTTGCTTCTATTTTTGTTACTGCATTTGGAATTGTTATATTTGTCAAACTTACGCAACTCCTAAATGCTCCCTCTCCTATACTGGTTAAATTATTTGACATTTTTACATTTGTCAAACTTACGCAAACCCTAAATGCCCCCTCTCCTATACTGGTTACAGTTGCAGGTATTACTATACTGGTTAAATTACTGCAATTTTCGAAGACGTTTTTTTCTATTTTTGTTACTGCATTTGGAATTGTTATATTTGTCAAACTTACGCAACTCCTAAATGCCCCCTCTCCTATACTGGTTACAGTTGCAGGTATTACTATACTGGTTAAATTACTGCAATTTTCGAAGACGTTTTTTTCTATTTTTGTTACACCATTTGGTAAGTTTGCAATTATCACTTTGTTACAATTTCTAAAGGCTCCCTCTCCTATACTTGTTAAACTTGTAGGCATGTTTATACTTACCAACTTTGTACAATTATTAAAAGCAAACGCTCCTATACTTGTGATACTATCTGGCAGTTTAATACTTATTATGCTTGTACAATAGTTAAAGGCCTTTTCTCCTACTCCTATAACTTCATAGCCTTCAATTTTTTCAGGTATTTTCAAACTTATTGAACTACCACTATACTTCGTTATAATCACATTATATACTGAGCCATTTTGTACTACTAAATATTCCAAATAGCCTTCTGTATATCCTGTACTAATACATCCCCAAATTACTGGTCTGTTATATAAATTAAAATTCTCATCCCATCCTTCAGGCTTAGTTGTAGCCTGAGCATAAAATATTATACTTTCACAATTATAAAATGCTTCAGCCCCTATATTCGTAACAGTACTTGGAATAATAATTTTTGATAGTTTTACGCAAGAAGAAAAAGAACCAATCCCTATGCTTGTAACAGTACTCGGAATTCTAACGTTCATTAGATTATTGCAATCTGAAAAAGCAAAGTTCCCTATTTCTTTTACATCATAACCTTTAATTTTTTCTGGTATATTCAATCCAACATAATTACCTTTATATCTAGTTATAATTACGCTGTATACCGAATCTATTAATGATACTCCATATTCATAACCATCAGTTGTAATATCATTACTTATATATCCCCAGATTACTGGTCTGTTATATAAATTAAAATTCTCATCCCATCCTTCAGGTTTAGATTCAACCTGAGCATAAAATATTATACTTTCACAATTATAAAATGCTTCAGCCCCTATATTTGTTACACTATTTGGGATTGTTATGCTTGTTAAACTGGTGCAATTCCTAAATGCATCAGTACCAATACTTGTTACACTTGATGGGATTACTATATTTTCTAGATTGTCACAAGCAGAAAATGCTTCATCTCCTATACTTGTTACACTTGATGGGATTACTATATTTTCTAGATTGTCGCAAGCAGAAAATGCTTCATCAACAATATTTGTAACTAACTTTCCCATATGTCTTTTAGGTATTTTAACACTTGTAGCTAAACATGTCCCTTTTGAAACACCATATGTGTCTTCGCTTAGCAATATATATTCTAACCCTTCTGTTCCCCAATCGGCGTATAAAGTAATATCTACTTTTGGCATTTTATCAAAGATGAAATAATTTTCTAAATCTTGGTCACTATACCAACCAGCAAAATCATATCCTTCTCTTATTGGATCTAAAGGTGCTTCTATTGCTTCTCCTTGCCTTTGTACTATCTTACTAACTTGACTTCCTCCATTGCTATAAAATCTTATTATAGGAAAAATCTCTTCCCATTTAGCATATAAAAATAACTCACCAGTTATTGTATCTGTTTCAAATATCCATTTTCGATCTAATGTTTCTCCACCATCTAAACTTGTATACCAGCCTTCTAAGAAATAACCTTCTTTAATAGGAATAGGGCAGTCTAGTTTGCTCCCTGGTTTTTCATATCTAGGATATATAGTACTTCCACCATTTGAATCAAACTTGATTCTTAATGTTTCAATCGGTGGCTCACATCCAATCAAAAACAAGCTTAACATAAGCATAAGTGCTACGAATTTTATTGTTTTTTTCATATTTTTCTTTTCCCCACAAATATAGTATACAACAGATTTAAGAAAATTACAATTTTCACCTGATCAAACAAATATTATTTAAGAATAAATTAAGCGACACTGTTCTAACGTGTCGCTTTTATACATTAAATTTTATGCTATTTTCTATCTCACATCTCTTCATATGCTAAAGCAAAAATATCCAAAGTTGTTAATACATCTTTATCAAATTTAATTGCTTTTGATATTTCTAAATCATATTCATCTAAAATACTTAAATTAAAATCTTGATTCTTTTTTAAGATTTCATCAAGTTCTTTAAAAATTCTATCAAATAAAGTAGATACTTCAATCGTTAATTTTTCTTTTTCCTTTAAAGCTTCTATGTAATCTTCTAAATGCATTAAATAGTTTATTAATACTTCATACTTTTTTAAAAGCATTTTACTTTCAAAAAAGTATTCTTTAAAATAAATTTTTGTTTCATTAATTCTGTCAAACACATAACTATAGCCGACTTCAAAAAATATCTGGAGATCATTAGTTGGTAAATTGTTTTCCTCTAGATAAATTATTTTATCCAAAACCAAGAAAACCTCATTCATCCTTGAAAGCAAAATAGATGCTTCGGTTTCTAACATGTTCAAAAAAGTTTCATTCTCTTTTTTCCATGTTAAATACTCTTTTATTTTCATGCCTTAATTACCTTCTTATTTTTTTTATATTTAACTTTTCCTTTTTTGTTTTTATTCATATATTTTAAGGCCAACTTTTCTAAGTCCTCAACACTACCTTCTTTAATATCTTTTTTTATAACCAACATACCTGTTTTTTCTCCAACATAAATAAAGATATATTCTTCTTGTTCATAGATTGATTCAATATCACTCCAATTATAAATAATTCGACCCTTTTCACTTTTTCTTTCAATTCTAACTTTATTGATTTCAATTGTTTCTACTAAATCTTTTCTTTGATCAGCTTCTTGATTAACAATTGAATTAACTTTCCAGAATATTAAAGTTGGTGCAAGTAGTATAGTAAAAGCAGCCAAAGTCCAAGAAAAAGTGATATTAGTAATATTAGGAGCTTCGATTGTATTTGAGACTGCTAGACCTACCATCATTAAGCATACTGCATAAATAAAGTAAGTTGATTTTGATTTTTTAAGCATATGAAATTTATAAAAAGCTTTATGAGCTTTTTTATCATATGTACTAACTGCAATTAATTTATCCATTTTATTTACCTCCAACAAACTATTTACAATTATATCATATTTTTAAATTTTTTTTAAATCATTTTTTTATAAATAATGTTATAATATATAAAAGAAAATCAAAAATTTACTAAAGGAGATTCCTATGGATAAAATTACTAAAGCTTTAGCTTTAAATAATGAGATTAAGGTGAGTATCGCTAAAACAAAAGAAATAGCGAACCAAGCCTTAAAACTTCATGACTTATGGCCAAGCAGCATAAGTGTACTCGCAAAAACATTAACCTTAGGCGCAATCATGGGTAAAATGCTTAAAGGCCATGATGCATTAACTATCAAAATAAATGGAAACGGTCCAATCGGTAATATTGTAGTTGATGCTAATGCACTAGGTGAAGTTAGAGGTTATTTAGACAATCCTCATGTTAATTTTATAAACAATTCAAATATCTTAGATGATAAAACTGCAATCGGACTTGATGGCTTTATTGAAGTAATTAAAACTCAAAACTTAAAAACTAACTTTTCTTCATCAGTTGAAATTAAAACTGGTGACCTTGCTAATGACTTTACCTATTACTTTTTTATATCTGAACAAGCTCTAACTATTATATTGCTAAACTTAAGCATTACAAAAGATGCCTCAATCTCAGAAAGTAATGGACTACTTATTCAAGTTCTTCCAAAAGCAAGTGAGGAGACTTTAAACTTTCTAGGAAAAACATTTGAGGGTTTTAAAGATACTGCTTCTTTACTAAGTAAAACTCCAACTGATATTTTAAATACTTTATTCAAAGATGATTATAGTATTCTAGAAGAATCAAGTTTAATTTATAATTGCAATTGTTCTAAAACTAATTTTTCTAAAGGCCTTGCAACGCTAAGTAAAAAAGATTTAAAACATATAATCGATGAAGATGAAAAAGCTGAAATCACATGTAATTACTGTAAAAAAGTCTACAACTTTTCAAAAGAAGATTTAATAGATATTTTAAATAAAAAATAAACTATTCTTTAAATAAACAATATAAATTGCATTTAGATTATTATTGTGTTACAATTCCTTATATATTTAAAAATAGTAACATTTAAAAGGAGAATAAAATTTATGAAAACTGCTATTATTACAGATTCAGGAGCGAACCTTACCGAAGAAATTATCAAAAAATACAAAAACCTTTATGTATTACCTTTAATTATCCTAGTAGATGGTGCTGCTTACAAAGACCAAGTAGAAATTAAAGCAACTGAAGTATATGCTCAACTTGATGAAAAAGAGATTTCAACAAGTCTTCCAAACATTACTGAGTTATACGATGCTTTAGCTGATATAAAAAAACAAAATTATGATAATGTTATTATTATCAATATCTCATCTGGCTTATCAGGAACATTCAATGCTTTCCATGCAGCTTTAAGTGAGTATACTGATTTAGAAGTATTTCATTATGACAGTAAAACCCTAGCTGCAGGTCAAGGTTATTTAGTTGAACAAGCCTTAGAACTAGTTGAAAAAGAAACTGCTCCACAAGAAATAATCTCTGCACTTGATAAACAAAGATCAGAAGACAGTATTGCAATGTACACAATCAACACTCTAAAATATTTAAAAAAGGGTGGTAGAATTGGTAAGGTTGAAGGCACTATCGGAAACATCCTACACATCAAACCAGTTATAACAGTTAATCCAGAAGGTGTTTATGTTACACTAGCAAAAACTTTCGGACTAAATAGAGCTTTAATAAAAATGCGTGAAATGTTAATAAAAAAATTCGAACAAGTAAAAATTGACCTAACAGTCCATTATGGTGATGATTTCGAAGAAGCATCTTCACTTGGAAAAATGCTTAAAAACTTTTTAAATATCAGACGCCTTACTGTCTCTCAACTTACACCAGTTTTAGGAATTCATACAGGTCCTATGATGTTTGCATATGTTGCAAGAAAAGTAGAATAAAAATCAAAACAATTTCAGGTAATACTGAAATTGTTTTTTTACTATTATTCAACATCCTGCAAAGCATCATATCCTTCTTCACCAGTTCTTACTTTTATAACATTCTCAACATCATAAACAAAGATTTTACCATCTCCTATATTACCAGTATACAATATTTTCTTAGCTGTTTCGATTACTCTTTTTACTGGTACTTTAGCAACTACTATTTCAACTTGAACTTTTGGTAATAACTGCATATCTACTTCAACACCTCTATAAAACTCTGTTTTACCATTTTGAATCCCGCAACCTAAAACATAAGTAACCGTCATTCCAGTAATCCCTATCGCATGCATAGCAGTTTTTAAAGCTTCAAACTTGTTTTGATTAAATAAAATTTCAACTTTTGTAAGTTTTAATTTTTTATTTTCAACCACTTCTGTCTTACTAGTTTTTAATTGAACAGGTACTGCCTCATCAAGTGGAATAACCCCTTGAATTACTTCTATATCTTCATACATACTTTCAACCATTGGTGTAAAGTCAGCATAAGCATTAAGAAGTCCATGTTCTGCAATATCTAAGCCTTTTATTTCTTCTTCTTTTGAAGCTCTTAAGCCTACTGTTTTCTTTATTAATAAAAATGCTATGCTCATAGTTACTAAAACCCAAGCTCCTACACTTAAAACTCCTAATACTTGAATTCCTAAAAAACTAAAACCATTCCCATAAAACAACCCTTTTTCAACTGAAAACAAACCAACTAAAATTGTGCCTAGAGCACCGCACAACCCGTGTACCCCGATCGCTCCTACTGGATCATCAATCTTTAAGACTTTTTCTATAAAACCTATTCCAAAAACTACAACAAGCCCTGCAATCAGTCCAATGAAAAAAGCTCCAATTGGAGATACTGCATTACAGCCTGCTGTAATCGCTACAAGGCCTGCCAAAGCACCATTTAAAGTCATTGATACATCTGGTTTTTTATACTTAATCCAAGTTATTACCATAACAGTAAAAGTCGAAATCGCTGCTGCTAAATTCGTTGTCATAAAAATATGACCAGCACTTTCGATAGAACCATTTTCCATCGATAAAGTAGAACCACCATTAAATCCAAACCAACAGAACCACAGAATAAATACACCTAAAGCTCCTAAAGTTAAGCTATGACCAGGTATCGCATGAGCTTTTCCTTTTTTATCAAATTTACCAATTCTAGGTCCTAAAATTTTAGCACCTAAAAGAGCAGCCACTCCTCCTACCATATGAACAGCAGTAGATCCTGCAAAATCATTAAAGCCTAAATTTGCAAGCCAGCCCCCACCCCATATCCAGTGTCCTGAAATAGGATAAACAAAAGCACTAATCAAGGCACTATATATTATATAAGAACTAAATTTAGTTCGTTCTGCCATAGCACCTGATACTATAGTTGCTGCAGTTGCACAAAAAACCGTTTGAAACATAATAAATGAATACTTTGAAATTCCACTAGGTAAAATACTATCATAATTACCAACCGTAAAAAAATCAATTATTCCAACAAATCCATTATCAACTCCAAACATCAACCCAAACCCAAAAATCCAAAAAATTAAAGTACCAATACAAAAGTCCATCAAATTTTTCATAATAATGTTTCCAGCATTTTTCGCTCTAGTAAAGCCTGTCTCAACCATCGCAAATCCTGCTTGCATAAAAAATACCAAAACCGTTGCTATTAAAACCCAAATTGTACTAACTGCTGAAAAACTCATATTATCCCCCCTTAAAAATTAAATAAAAAAAGATGCTTCAATTTATGAAGCATCCTTGCTTATTAGTATTTCAACTGCTTAAATTATATATTCGATTATTTATTTTGTCAATAAAAATCATTATTTTAATTTATTACTTAGAATTTGTTTGAACGGATTAACAATTATTCCTATATCTAAAATCAAACTCGTAACAGTAAAAAAATCAAACTCTTTAAAAACAATATAATATATTTTAAAACTAATCAATATCCCCATCATGAAAAGAAACATAATAACTGCTAATAATTGATATCTAAAAATACTATCCTTTTTTAAAATCAAACTAACAAAATAAGCAAAAGCAATAAGCAAATTTATAATACCGGTTAATATATTACCTATAATAGTATCTAAAAAACTTTCTTGCGTAATATAAATATAAAACATAATTTCAAGAATAAAAGTTATTATAATTCCTAATACTATAAATCTTCTTTGATTAAACATTTATAATACCTCTTGCTTTTAATGCTTCATAAACTATCGCAAGAGGAAGCCCTACTACATTATAATAATCACCTTTTATAAAACTTATATGTTTCCCAAAAGCTCCTTGAATAGCATAACTTCCAGCTTTATCAAAAACATCTTCACTTCTTAAATAGATTGCTATTTCACTATCTGTTAATGTATTTACTTTAACTAAAGTTTTTGAATGAAATAAAACATATGAATCTTTATCTCCAATAAAAACGGCAGTTATTACAGTATGAGTATTACCAGATAATTTTCTTAACATTGAAAAAGCATCTCTTTCATCTTTTGGTTTACCTAGAATTTCACCTTTTAATTCTACAATTGTATCAGCCGCTAATACTACAGATTCACTATTTCTATTTAAAACATCAATTCCTTTTAAATATGCTAATTTACTAACATATTTCAAAGGGTTTTTTATTTCAATATTTTCATCTACTTTACTTACTACAACTTTAAACTTAACTCCCATTTTAGTAAGTAATTCTTGGCGCCTAACTGACGCCGACCCTAAAATTATCTCTTTCAAAACATCACCTCATATGAAACTTCTTTTTGAATTCATGAATAATTTGACCACGATACAAAACAATCGTAAGTATTAAACTTGCAAGTGAGCATGATGCTAAAACAATCCAAGGCCAAGATATTTTAATAACCCCAACAAAACCTAATAACATTGAAAACAAACCTAAAATTAAATATACATAAAAATACAAAATGTTTGTTAGTCTTCTTTTAAATTGAATAAAAAATATGATACTTAATGCTATAACTGCTGAAAAACAAATAATAGGAATAACTACATTAATTGCCCACCCACTATTACCTGCCATCTGATCTACTAAAAACAAAAACAAACTAACAACAATTGCAATTTGAACAACTTTTCTCAAAATTCCAGATTCAACCATTGCATCAGACATAAAAACAAACCAAAAAACAGCTTGTCCACCTATAACATATAAGAACCACATCTTCCCACCAATTGCTAAATTAACTATTAAAGTGATTAAAGATGTTATTAAAAAGAAATATAAAATTATTTTTTTTAATAATACGATATCAAACGCCTTTTTCTTATACTCAGGATACATTCCTATATCTTCTATTTTCATCGCTCTTTACTCCCGTATATATCAACATTAACACCTAAATCAATTAAATGCTTAAGTATAGTTTCTTCAAAAGTATTTTCTTTAATAGCTTTATTAATTGATAAAATACTCTTATCTTTATATGTATTCATTGATACAGCCGCATTATTCAAAACCAAAGTTCCTAAAACACAATCATATTTATCAACATAACTTTCCATACTTTTTCTAACCTTTATAACTCCTAAATTAGAAAAACAAGTAGCATAAGACTTTTCCACATTTGGATAAATAAAAGGCATAACTAAACTTTTTAAAAATAATGGTACGTATTTTAATCTATCAATCAATAGATTAGTTTTAGTCATAATCTTATCTAACTCTTCTTTAGTATTTCTTATTTTTAATTGATTATCTACTTCTTTTAAAACTTCATCAAAATTATTAATATCATGATACCTTATTCTAATACCTGCTACCATTGAAAAATTCTTTAGGGTTCTAGTTGGATAATATTTACGCATATTAACTGGTACTTGAATTTGAATAGTACTATCATCTTTAATTTTCTGTTTTTTAATAGTAGCTTTTACTGCAAAAAACATCATTGTAAGAATCATAACTGAAACTGTAGCGCCATGCTCTTTACATTTAGTTTTTAATTCATTAAAATTCATTTCAAAATTAATAATTTGACTAGGCTGAACTAAAGTTCTAGTTCCTTCAATTTGAAGCGAAGGTTTTTCAACAAAACTTGCTTTTCCACTACTTTTATCAGTTTTAGGAAAATAGTTTTCAAATTCAGTTTCTTGAGCTTCTTCATGTATATCAAAGAAACCAACCTCTCTAGTTATTTCTTTTCCCATTAATCTTAAATATTCACCAGCTAAAGTTTCTAAAAAAATTAAAGCACCAGACCCATCAGTTAAAATATGAAAGAATTCAACTGAAATTCTATTTTTATAATAAAGCACTCTAAAAGAAGCATGAATACCATGTGCTACATCCATATACCCACAAGGCACACTTTCTTCTTTTTCTACTTTGAATCTTCTTTTTATACCATCGATATAATGCCAGAAAAATCCATATCTCACAGCAGTTGCGAAATAAGGAAATCTTTTAATCGTAAAGTTAAGCGCCATTTGTAATACTTTAGGAATTACTCTTTCATTTAAATACATTGAAACCCTAAAAATACTCATCCACTTAGCACTCATTGCTAAAGGATATGATTTAGCTGCGTGATCTAGCGGATACCAATCATTAATCCTTTTATATTGATAAAATGAATTAAGTTTTTCTAGATTAAGTCTATTTAAAATTTCATCAATACTAACTCCATGATTTAAATAATAAAGTATTATTTGTTCATAATCCTTCATTATTCCTTTTTTATAGTATCTAGCAATTTTAATTTTTTCAGATGTTTCTTCTAAAAAATCTAAAATAATCTTATCATCATCTTTTACCCAACGATTTAAAAGTTTTTTGAATTTTTTTGTTATCATAAATGCCTCTTTTAAAAATAAAGTCTTATAACTTGTTAATTACTCTCTTGCTGATCTCTTCTCTTATTTCTAAACTTGGAAATTTATTATTAGCTAATTCTATAGCCCAAATTACAGCTCCTGTTGCTGGTGGTACACTTAATACCTTACAAAGACATTTTTTCTTTGTTAAAGCATTAATTGTTCTTTCAAAATAGTTTTGCATTATTTTTGATTCAGCTTTTACCCAAACCGAACCAGCCAAAACTATTTCGACTTCACCATCAAAATCTAGATTACTAACAACCCCCCCGGCACTTCTTGCTAAAGCAAACGCAACTTCTTCTAAAATGCTAATAGCTACACTATCACCTTTATCTGCTTCTATAAAAGCTGCTTTTGTTAAAACATTATAATCTACCTTATTAGTTAAATAAATATCACTTATTTTTTCCATTAAATAAAATTTATCATTACATTCTAATAAGTCCATCACTATTTTAGTCAAACTTGTATTATCACCAAATCTATAAGCTTGATCATATACTTTTTTTATAACTAACCTAGAGATATGTCTACCTCCAGCCTCATCTCCTACAATACCACCAATTCCACCAACTTGAAGTGTATTGCCTAATTTATCAATTCCAGCACTACTAGTGCCGGTCCCATTAATAGAACAAACTCCGATACCTTTTAAAGTACCTGCTTTTATACCTAAAAATGAGTCATTTACAACTATAAATTTTTTAAAACCCAATCTTACAACAACTTTTTCAAGTTCAGTTTTTTGGCGCGGTGTATCAACACCAGCCAAGCCAAAAACTGCAGCTTTAATCTTTGATGCATCTATATTGTTTTTTGTAAAAAGTTTATCTAAATCACATTTTAAAACCCTATAGGATCCTAAAAAACTATCACTTAGTCCTTCATGACTACAAGTACCACTTCTTATGTGATCAACAAACTCTCCTAATTCATTAAACAAAAAATAATCAGTTTTAGTATTACCGCCATCTACACCTAAAATATATTCCATAAATTATCCCTTATAAAATTGTGGTAAATAAGCTTTATGAGCTTCTTTTAATTCTTCAAAACAAGGTTTAGCTTTTTTATAATCACCAACAAGTGGATTAATTAATAAAGCTCTCATAGCCTCATCCTCATCTCCAGTTAAAGCCGCTTTAACTGCATGTTTTTCATATGCTTTCATCATTTTAGTATAAGCAATAATATGTTCATTATCACATTTAACTTTCAAAGGAATTGCTCCATCTTTTGTAATCTTAGCACATACTTCAACAGCATCAGTCTCATCCATAAAACTTAAAGCGCCTTTATTTAAACAATTAACTACTTGAATATCTCCAATATTATTATAAATTGAATTAACTAAATTAATAGCCACCTCAGAATACCTAGCGCCACCTCTTTTACTTAACTCAGCTGGTTTTTCATGAAGTTCTTTACTTTGGTACTGTTTTAATAAACTTTCTTCTAAATCAACACAAACCTCACCACGTGTCTTTTCAACCTCTTTTGCTTTTTTTAATTTTTCATCTTTATAATAATAGTACTCTAAATAAGATGAAGGAATTGCTTTTACTGTTTTAATTAATTCAGCTGAAAATCCAGTTGATGGAATATTTTTCATAGCCTCAGAATTAACCCCTTCATTAATAGCTTTCTCTAAATAATCAACACCATTTGATTTAATTGATGTAATCCAACTTAAATGATTCAATCCAACAAACTCAACGTCGATATGATCTAAACCAAGACGTTTTTCTAAACTTCCAATCATATTGATTGGAACATTACACAAACCTAACATTTTTACATTAGTATTATTAAGAATTGCTTCTGCTATCATACCTGATGGATTAGAAAAATTAATAAGCCATGCATCAGGACAAAGCGCTTCGATTCTTTTTGCTATATGCATCATAGCCGGAATTGTTCTCATACCTTTAAAGAATCCACCAATACCATTGGTTTCTTGACCAATTAAATCATATTTTAAAGGAATTTTTTCATCTAATATTCTAGCTGGAAGTTTTCCAACTCTAATTTGAACCAAAACAAAACTAGCATCTACCAAAGCATCATCTAATGAATCAGTTAAAACTACTTTTGTATCTTGCTTAGAAGCTAGAATCATTCTCTTGGCTAAACTTCCAACAATGTTTAACTTTCTTTCATCGATATCCATTAAATATAATTCTTTAACTGGTAAAGAATTATGTTTATTAATTAATCCTTCAATTAACTCAGGAGTGTAAGTACTACCCGCTCCAACAATCGCGATCTTTAATTTTTTTTGATCCATTTTCTTTTCTCCTTATTGTTTTTAATATTTTACCTTATGTTTTATTATACTATCTTTTTATTTTTTTTCAAGAAATAAGACAACTTTATCTTATTATTATGTTATAATGTTTTAGCGGAGGTAAATAGTTATGACTGAAAAAGAAATTAAATCTCAAATTAATGATTTAGAAGTAAACTCTTTAGAAAAAAACCTATTAAACGAAAAATTCGAATTAATCAAAAATTTGATTAATAATAATATAAATAAACTTTTTGTTTTAAAAGACTTTTTACCTACTAAAAATTTAATTAGAAAAACTAATAATTTAAATGACTTAACAGTCGAAGCACTACTTATATTTTCATTAAAAGAAAAACCAATTAAAGATTTAATTAATCTTTGTTTAAACGAAATCGAAAATATTATCTTCTTAAATCAAGAAAACTTAATCTTTGATAACTTTTCAAGAGATACTACTAATGCATATGCTTGTTTTAATGATGATGCTATTACATATAAATTATATATTCGCTTTGAAAATACTGATTTGTTTAATCAAAGATTTGAAAATTTAGAAATTGATTTATTTAATGAATACCAAAACAAATTCAGTTTATTTGTTAATACGATTAAATTAATTAGGCATTATCAAAAGAAAGAAAACATTTCTACTTTAAGTTTTGAATTATTAGAATTTTTATTAATGTATGGTTTAAAAAATTACAATTCTTTAAACAAATATAGTGACTACTTAAATTCGTTTTTAAAAGCGTTAGATGATTTACTAAATAACTATACTTTATCTTTTAATGAACCCAAATCAATTTCTAAAAGTTTTTATGCTTATTCTTCAATTACAAACGAAAACTTAGCTGCTCATATCAACCCTATCAATGTAAAAGAATTAAGACTCTTTAAAAAAACTCTTAGTTTTTTAATAGAAGAAAACGATATAACAATTATCAACGCTCCACTTTTAACAATCTCAGTTTCACCGATTTATAATGATAAAACAAATACTTATAGTTGGAGTTTTGAAATTAAAAATTTTAATATTAAAAATAGTGGCGGAAGTTATCAAAATAATCCACTTGAAATTAAAACAGCTATTTTAAAAGGAATATTCAAAGCGTTAAAAACTATTACTGATAATCCAAATATTCAAACTAAAAATATCAATATCCAAGGTGCTAGTAATAATATCTTAAAATGCATTGAAAAGAATACGGATGAATACGAAAACAATTCAAGAAGAAAAACAATCATTTCACTTATTGAAGAAAAAAATCTAAAAGTTAATTTTATATAATAAAAAGAGGAAGTTTATTTGCTTCCTCTTTCTTTTGTTCTGCTCTTTTTGAAAAATCATTTTAAATCAAACCCCAAATTATGTATTTTATTACAATGTGGACAGATAATTTCAGCATTATGATTAATTCTAGTTATATTTCTAAAATGCATTGATGCATCAATTTGTTTTTTATAATACAACTCACTATCACCATTATAATTAAGTTTATATATCGTACGTTTTTTATAATTTTTAATATCTGTATAAAAATATATTTTTTGAGTTTCAGGACAGATACTTTCTTTTATTTGAGTCATACAATAACTACATAAATAAATATTGTGATATTTATCTTTAGAAAGTTTTTCTCCACAGAATGGACAGATATCTCTACTAATATCAGAATATATCATTCCTCTTAATAAAATTTGTTGGATTCTTCTAAACGAATCGATATCTTCTATACTGATAAGAACATCATCTCTTTTTAGATAATTTTCCTCAAATTGACTTACAAAAATAACTTCATCAACACCATAACTGTTTTTATATTGATCTATATTAATATAATCACCCATATTTGATAAAATCAGAACTCTATAATTAACATCTTTAAAAAAATTAATAAATATTTCTTGATTATTATTAGTGATAACACTAACTTCCCACCCCTTAAACATAGTTAGAATATTAAGAGCATTTAAATCTATTATAGTATTAGGAGCAATATCAAAATTGAAATGACCTAAAGCAAACACCAAAAGTATTTGAACATAAATATAATAATTTTGATTTAATAATTCATAATCAATTTGAATTTCTTTCTCTTGAAAAACTACTTGGTTTTTCAAAAGATACTTATATGTTTTATAGACTTGACGATAATCTTTTTGCATTAAAAATATATAAGTTTTTTTCAAAGCTACTTTTCTATTTCGTTTAAGATTCTTTTGATAAACTGGTTTATTAAGTTTAGAATTAATAGCTTGACTGACTTGAGATAATTCACTTAATATTTTTTTTGAAATACCGAAGTATTGACTAAAATCTCTAATATATCCTGTGTGTAGTTTACCTAAAGCTAAGAAGTAATTCACATGATTAATTTTATCAAGTAAACTATATTCTATTATATTACTTGAATACAATAAATTATTTAGAATTTTTCGATTTTTACTTATATATAAAAGAAGCCAATCAATCAAATTACAAAAAACAACATTCTCATAGATTCCATAATAATCCTCATAAATATGAGTTAATAACTTTGTTGGTTTTACTCCTCTTTTTGTTATATCAGAAACATACTGACAATGATTAGCCAAATGAAGTAATGTGTTTTGATTAATAGCACGAACATTTTCAACAGGAAGCACATCCTCTGAATCTTTTAAAATAATAATTGGTTTATTGAAAATGCGCCTTAATGCAGGTATCGCTTTTTTAATAAAATATATATTACTTTCTAACTCTTCAAAATCAAGGTTAGGTTCCACCGTAAACAATGTAATATCATGAACAACGTAATAATCAAATTCAATATATGACATATTTGGGTGAGTTTCCATAAATACTCTAATATTTTGAAGTAATGAGAAAAATCGAGAATATTCCTCTTCACTTATTTTATTATTGTATCTTTTCATATTACTCATTATCAAGTCTTCTTATGAAATCTGCACAGTAATATAACTTTAACTTCTCAAATTCCATTTGAAGTTCTTCTTTATCATCAATTGTTTTAAACTCTAATTTAGAAACAACTTTGCTTAACAATATTTTTTCAATGGCTTCACTTTCAACATTCTCTTGTGGGAAACACACCTTATAAACATTCACAAAATCTTCGATTTGTTTTAAAACACGATTACCAAAAGAAATATTAAATGGCGCTAATAAAATTTCAACACTTTGGATAAGTTCATTACTTTCTGCATCAAAGTTACCAATCATTTTGGCTGCATTTAATAAATTATTTATAGTTTGGTAATCAAAAAATTGTCTTGGTATTGGACTTGAATAATTACGAACTTTAGCAGCACGTTTTACAAAATTCATAGTTTGAGCACGGTCATATACTTTATCAGAAATAGCAAATGTTGTTTCATCAAGATTTGCAGTTCCTACAAACCATACATTTGATGGTATTTTAAGTGTATGTCCATTTTCTAAAGCTTTATAATTAACCTCAACGCCTTGTTCTTTTCTACTTAATTTAACATTACTAAACTTTAATTTTCTTTCATGTTCTTCATTTTCCATAAGTGAAATAAAATCAGAAAAATAATATTCAATTCTAGATAAATTTATTTCATCAAGTAAAATGAATGTGAAAATATTTGGATTTAATGCCGCTTTATAAAGAGCCAATGTAAATTTTTTAGGAGTGTATTTCATAGAAAATTCATTATAATATCCAAGTAATTCATTCTTGTCTTTCCAAGATGACTCAACTTCAACAATTTCACAATTACCAAAAATTGCTTCAGCAAAAATTTTTGGTAAACTAGTCTTACCAGTCCCAGACATTCCTTGAAGAATTGATAATTTACTAGCTGCTAATCCCGCAACAAACGTTGCAATATCTTCTCTTGTATAAGATAAATGAAGTCTTGAATTTCTTGCATATTCAATAATAAAATGAACAAGTGCATTTAATGTTTTTTCTTGTGTTTTAAATGTCTCTCGCATTTCAAGTTCTGTTTCAAATAAATCTGTTTGTTTATCTAATTCGGTAAAAGCTGCACATGGATCAAAATTATAAAAGCCTTGATCATCTATTTGAGTTTTTGAATGAGAATCAAATCCATCATTAGACATATTTTTAAACGCACCTAAACCAGATTCAGATAAATACATTTCACCTCGTTCAAATGCTTTTCTAAGAAACATTACCACAAGAATTATTGTAGATGCAATAAGCAAGTAAATAGAATCTGTTTTAATAGCATATTGATAATCTGATAAATATTGAGGAATAGAAATATGATAGTAATCAAGAATATCTAAAATTACCGCTTGATCAATTTCATGCCCTATTTGAAAATAATAGCCTGAAATACTAAGTATGAAAATAAAGAAAATATTAACAACTGCGGAAGATTTAATTATTTGATCAAAAAAACGATATTTAGAAAAATAACTTGATAATGAAATAACCAAACATAAACCTGATGAAATTAACATAGTAACTAAAATAAAAGCAATAAATCGATAGCCAAATTCTAGATTCGCATAATCTCTTATAATATCAAGCCCTGTTAATTCAACGCTATCAGAATAAGTACCTGAAGTAATTTGAATCCTAATAATACTTACAAAAAGTGTTAACCCAGTAATTACAGTTAAAGCGACTACATAAAGTAATGGTTCGATTTTGAAATAAGTTTTATCATTATCTGTCTTTGCGGATTTATCATAAGAAGAAAACTTACCCATATTAATCGAAAAAACAACAACTAACATACTCATAAAAATCATAGGTATATATGATGTAGTATTAGTCACATCACCCAAAAGTGTATGATATACACTAAGCGCTAATCCGGTAATAAAAAACATAATCGTAGCGATAAAAACAAGAGTAATAAAATTTTTAGATTTTCTTACAAATCCAGCTTTATCATAAAAATAAGAAGAAATGCATTCATAAAATTTAAAAAGTATAACCAAAGTCAAAATTAAATTAATAAAGAAACTAATAATAACTCCAAGATTTGTTTCCCCAGAAAATATAACATTCGCCATTACCATTAAATATTTCTCACCTGCTATTTCAAGTGAATATAAAGGAATAAGGAATATTAATAATAAAACAACCATCGAAATTGCATCAATAATCAATACTGCTAAAGGAATTTTAGTAAGCACTAACTTTTTTTCTAATTCCTTATTCTTTGAATTATTATTTTCACCAAATAATTTTTCTTTATAAACATATAAAAATCCCATTCCAACAGCAATCACAATATTAAATAAAGTTAAAAATACTTGAAAGCCAGTTAAGCCTTGAAAAATAATTTGGAATAGAATAAGTAAAGTCTCAAAAGCAATAATATAAATAATACTAGAAATAATTGCTTTGTTTTCTTGCTTTGCAAGAGTGCTTAAACCCGAATATATAATTAAAACTAAAGAACCCCAAAATATAAGTTTAAGCATAAAAGCAAAAATATTTATAATCTCACTAGTTGGAATATCTTCCGAAAGACGCCAGATATTTTCATCGTACGGACTTGATAATGTAATCGAGAAAATAATTATGTTTAAAAGAAAAACCAGTGACATTAATCCTATTATTAGTATTGGTATACTCCATTGCTTTTTCAAAAAATCTTTCATGTTCTATTCCTTTCTACTTATAATTAACAACTAATTTTTAGAAATAAATTTAGTTGTATATTAGTATTTATATTATATATATTATCAGTATTATTACTGTTTTGCAAGAAAACAATACAAAACTTAATTTTATTTAAAGAAAAAGAGGAGTTAATCTTCCTCTTCTATACTTACAATCTCATACATTGAAGCAGCATCAGCTGCTTTAGTATTTAAATTTAAATCTTTTACTTTAACAGTTAAAGTTTTTTTAAAATAATGAACGCTAATAATATCATTAATTTTTAAATTTAAAGATGGTTTGGCAATTTTCCCATTAACGAAAATTCTTTCGTTAACACTTGAATCATGCGCAACCTTTCTTCTTTTAATTATTCTTGATACTTTTAAATATTTATCTAATCTCATTATTTCTTTTCTTTTTTAGATTCTTCTTGTTTTTCTTCTTTAACTACTTCTTTTTTAGTCGTTTTTTTAGTTGTTTCTTTTTTAGGTTCTTCTTGTTTTGATTCTTCAATTGATGCATCTTTTTTAACTTCAGCTTCTTTTTCTAAATCAACACTAGCTTCTTCTTTAGCAGCTTTTAGTTTCTCCTCAAGAATACTATTTAATTCAGCTTCTTTTGCGGCTGCAACCTTTTCAGCTTCAATTTTTAACTTTTTATTTTCCCACCATGAAAGTTTACCAGTATTAACAAGTTCATAAATATCTTCTTTAGTAAGAGTTTCTATTTCCATTAAATGTTTAGCCAGCAAAACTAGTAAATCTTTATTCTCAATTAAAACTTCTTTGCCTCTTTTATAACATTCATCAATAATAGTTCTAACTGCATGATCAATTTCAAAAGCAATTTGATCAGAAAAGTTTTTATCAGTCATATAATCACGGCCTAGGAAAACTGATTGTGATTGGCGTTCGTATTGTATTGGACCTAACTCACTCATTCCATATTCAGTTACCATAGCTCTAGCAATAGCTGTTGCTTTTCTAAAATCATCATGAGCTCCAGTTGTTATTTCACACATCATAACATCCTCAGCAATTCTTCCACCAAGAAGGCCTGTTATTGTATCAAGTAACCCTTGCTTTGTTTGTAAGAAATGTTCTTCTTCTGGAGTCATCATAGAATAGCCACCAGCCATTCCACGAGGAACTATCGTTACTTTTTGAACTATCTCAGCATTATCTAATTTTATTCCTAAAATTGCATGTCCTGATTCATGATATGAAACTAACAATTTTTCTTTTTCTGAGTATTTTCTACTCTTCTTAGCTGGTCCCATTAATACTCTATCTATAGCTTCATCAATATCATAAATTTTAACTTCTTTACGATTTTCTCTAGCAGCAAGAAGTGCTGCTTCATTTAGTAAGTTTTCTAAATCAGCTCCACTAAAGCCTGGAGTTCTTTTTGAAATATCTTCAAAATTAACCGAAGGAGAAATCTTTTTATTTCTAGCATGAACATGTAAAATTGCAGTTCTTCCTTTAACATCAGGATTTGAGATAATAATTTGTCTATCAAATCTGCCTGGTCTTAACAAAGCTGGATCAAGGACATCTGGTCTATTGGTTGCTGCAATAATTATAATTCCATTATTATCAGAAAAACCATCCATTTCAGCCAACAATTGATTTAGAGTTTGTTCTCTTTCATCATGACCTCCACCAAGACCTGCGCCTCTTTGACGGCCCACAGCATCAATTTCATCAATGAAGATTAAACAAGGGGCATTTTTCTTAGCCACTTTAAACATATCTCTAACTCTACTAGCACCAACACCAACAAACATCTCAACGAAATCACTACCTGAAATTGAATAAAAAGGTACATTAGCCTCACCCGCTACAGCTCTAGCAAGTAGCGTCTTACCAGTCCCAGGAGGCCCTGATAATAAAATTCCTTTAGGAATTCTCGCTCCAATTTCAAAATACTTTTTAGGTGTTTTTAAAAAATCTATAATTTCTTCTAATTCTTCTTTTTCTTCATCACAGCCAGCTACATCTTTAAATGTTGTAGTTTTTTTTCTGTTTAATAAAGCTCTATTTTTACCAAACTCAAAAGCTTTATTATTACTACTACCAGCACTTTTCATCATGAAGAATATAATTCCAACAAATAATAAAATCGGTAATATTAAAGTTAAAATCACTGATAACCAATTGAATGTAGAAACACCCTTGTTTTCAAAAATATAACTAGCTCCAATTGCATCTGCTTCAATTTGATATTTTAATTCTTCACCTATTACTACGTGGAATTCTCGCTCTACTCCGCCTACTTTATAAATACCAGTTATATTATATAAGCTTTGATTAGCACCATCTCCATATGGAGTCGCTGTAATTTCTGTTATACTATCAGCATCTAAAACCTCTAAGAAACGTCCTACAGTTAATTCTTCTGGTCTTGCTCCTAGATTTGTAAAGAAATAAACTATCGCGATCGCCATCAAAACCATTACTACAATTAATATAATATTGGATCTTTTGGGAGTTTTAGGTTGTTTACTATTTGCCATCTTAATCTCCTTTTTTGTATACTTTCGCCGCTAACACACCCACATAAGGTAAATTTCTATATAGACCATTATAATCAAGTCCAAAACCAATTACAAATTCATTTGGAATTTCAATACCTGAATATTTAATATTCAAATTCTTAACAATTCTACCTTCTGGTTTGTTTAAAAGCGTCGCAATTTCAATTGATCTTGCTTTTCTTTGTTTTAATAAATTGCTTACATAAGCAACTGTAATTCCAGTATCAACAATATCTTCTACTAAAATAATATCACGATTTGATAAATCTTGTGTAATATCTTTATCAACATTAACAGTCCCAGTAGAATTAACTCCATCATAACTAGAAACATCAATAAAATCCATTTCCATATCACAAGTTACATGCTTAATTAACTCAGCCATAAATGGAACACATCCAGTTAATAAACCTACTAGTAATGGTTTTTTATCTTTATAGTCTTTTGAAATCTCTTTCCCAATACGTTCACACGTTTTAATAATTCGTTTTGAATCAACTAAAATTCTAGAAACATCTGGATCTTTTCTCATATTTTCTCCTTAAACTCAATTAAACAGTTACACTGTTTCAAATTTTTTAAATTACTACTTTTTTGATATCCTACAACTAATAAAACTTCATTAGTATTATCTACTACAACTAAAGCATTTTCTCTTTCTAGATATCCTAACTTTAAATCTATAAAAAGTTTTTTTAAAGTCTTAGTCCCGCTCTTTGTACTGATTCTATCACCAATATCTTTATTTCTAACCATTAAGTCTAAACTATCAATATTATAACATAAATTAAATAAATTACCATCAAAATCACAATTTTTTTTAGTAACTAAAACTTCATATTTTTCATTTAAATCATAATTCTTTAATTCATTTATTTTTAAATTAACTTTATTGATTACTAATATTTCATTAAAGATATAAACTTTATCATATTCTTTTAGAATCGTAAAGCCTAAATAATCAATCTTTAGATTAGCTTTTTTAGTATTTAATACTTTGATAATTTCATTAATATTTTGTTTACTCAAATCTTTTTCTTTTAATAAACTAAATAATAATTCTTGTTTAAACTCAAATTCTAAATTATTAAAAACACTTATTTTAAAACTAAAGTATTCTTTAGTTTTAATAACATTTTCTAAAACAAATTCATTTATCTTTGTTTCTAATAATTTATTTAAAAAACTTAAACTCTTTGAAAATTCAAAAAACTTTTCATAAGTTTTAGGATTTTCTTTTACTAAATTAGGAATAATGTTTTTCCTAATTCTATTTCTTTCATAAAACTCTTCGATATTTGTTTTATCTTCAAAATATTTGATTTTCTCTTTTAATGCATATTTAATTATTTCTTCTTTAGAATTTTTAAGTAAACATCTCACTAAATATATATCTTTAAAAGGCGTAAACTCTTTCATTCCGCTAACTGCATCAATACTAGCTCCTCTTAGAATTCGCATAAGCATTGTTTCAATTTGATCATCAGCATGATGAGCTAAAAACAAATATTTAATATTAGCTTTATGCATTACTTCTAAATAAAACTCATAACGCAATTTTCTAGCTTCAGCTTGAAAATTCTTAGTACTCTCAAATTCAAGTTTTTTTATAAAACAAGGAATTGACCTCCCCTTACAATAATCCCTTATAAACGCTTCTTCTTCTAAAGACTCAAGTCGTTTTTGGTGATTCAAATGAATTACTGTAATATCTAAGTTTAATTTAACTAAAACACTTAATAAAACCATCGAATCAACTCCAGTTGATACCGCGATGGCTAACTTTTTATCTATTAAGTTATTTTCTTTTAAAAAACTTAAAACTTGATTTTCCATTTTTTTATCCCTTTTAAAGTAGGTGTTACTATTATATAACTATTAATAGTATTCTTCAAGAAAATTATAAAACCTATATATAAAAAGATATTATTAAAAATATGTATTTTAAAGTTTTTTGTTTTCCATACAATCCTCCTAACTTATTATACAAAATAAAAAGTATTAGTAGAGTTTTTTCTGTCTACTAATACTTTATCATTTCACCTAAGTTATAGATTTTTTTGATAGTTTATTGCTTACTCTCCTGTATAGCCCCATATTACTGGCCTACCTGCTAAATTCCAATCACTATGCCAACCTTCTGGCTTGCTTTCACTTTTAACCCTTATTGTTACTATGTCTAAATTCGTAACAATCCATCTC
>Ga0334884_1000978_pt1 | contig 47267 bp, 48 predicted proteins | sample GraSluR1_MG_7_FD_207215 | JGI IMG/M metagenome (GOLD analysis project Ga0334884, IMG submission 207215) | Sludge microbial communities from methane-producing bioreactor in Wageningen University, Netherlands - Granular Sludge_12_05 R1 | ecosystem: Engineered > Bioreactor > Anaerobic >... | reverse complement strand
CACCACCTGAACACCCGGGTCGGACCTGGTTCGCCGATCTTGGGTTGGGTTGTCTGGCCTGCGGATAACCCGACCCAACTCTGACCAGTAGCTTGGGCTTCTCGCGCTCCACGTCTGAAGGCCCGCGATGGCGCTCAGTAGTAATAGGGGTAGTCGGACCAATCGGGCGGACGCTTGTTCAGGAACGAGTCACGGCCCTCCACCGCCTCATCGCTCATGTACGCGAGCCGGGTCGCCTCACCGGCGAACAGCTGCTGGCCCATTAACCCGTCATCGGCGAGATTGAAGGCGTACTTCAGCATCCGCTGGGCAGTCGGCGACTTGCCGCAGATCTTCGCCGCCCAGGCCAGCCCCTCGTCCTCGAGTTGCGCGTGCGGGACGACCTTGTTGACCATGCCCATCCGGTAGGCGTCGGCCGCGGAGTAGGTATCGGCCAGGAAGAAGATCTCGCGGGCGAACTTCTGACCCACCTGCCGAGCCAGATAGGCCGAACCGTAGCCGCCGTCGAACGAGGCGACATCGGCATCGGTCTGCTTGAACTTCGCGAACTCTTCGGAGGCCAACGACAGATCGCAGACCACGTGCAGGCTGTGACCGCCACCGGCCGCCCAGCCGCTGACCAGCGCGATCACCGGTTTCGGCATGAACCGGATGAGCCGCTGCACCTCGAGGATGTGCAGCCGCCCCGCCCGGGCGCGATCGATGGTGCTCGCATCGGTGCCGGACGCGTACTGGTATCCGGCCTTGCCCCGGATCCGCTGGTCGCCGCCGCTGCAGAACGCCCAGCCGCCGTCCTTGGGGCTCGGGCCGTTGCCGGTCAGCAGCACGCAGCCAACATCTGCCGACTGGCGGGCATGCTCCAAGGCGAGCAACAGCTCGTCCACGGTGTGCGGGCGGAAGGCGTTGCGCACCTCCGGGCGGTCGAAAGCGATCCGCACCGCCGGCACGTTCTTGGCCCGGTGGTAGGTGATATCGGTGAACTCGAAGCCGGCCACCTCGTCCCACAACTCAGGACGGAACGGGTTGACGACCGATTCGCTGCTCATAGAGTCAACCTATCCGCAATTCATCTGGGACGAGGAGTCACCGATGCGCCGATGCGCCGTGATCGGCAGCCCGATCGCACATTCGCTGTCGCCGTTGCTGCACCGCACCGCCTATGCCTGCCTGGGCATCGCCGACCAGTTCAGCTACGACGCGTTCGAGGTGACACCAGACACGCTCGGCGATTTCATCGCGGCCCTCGGACCCGACTGGGTGGGGCTGTCGGTCACGGCGCCCAACAAGAAGGCGCTGCTGTCGTACGGGGTCGCCGATCCGATCGCGGAAGCGCTGCAATCGGGCAACACCATCATCTTCGGACGCGACGGCGCCCCGAACCGCGTCTACAACACCGATGTCACAGGACTGGTCGCCGCCCTGGGCCGGGCCGGCGTCCAGTCGGCCGCCACGGCAGTGGTGATCGGAAACGGCGCGACCGCACGCAGCGCATTCTGGGCGCTCGGCAAGCTCGGCGTCGGTGAGATCGTGGTCTGCGCCCGAAGCGCCGAACGGGCGCACGCGAGCTTGGACGATGTCGCGGCGCTGGCGGGCATCACCTTCGAGGTGCAGCCCTACGGGCAGGCCGCACAGCTGCCCGAAAGCTGGGGGCCGCGCGCGGATCTGCTGATCTCGACGGTGCCGGTCGAGTTGGCCGATGACGTGGCAGCGGCCCTGGTCGCCCAGGCGCGCACGGTGTTCGAAGTGGTCTACAACAACTACCCGTCCGCCTTCGACCGGGCGGCGCGGGCCGCCGCAGTGACCTCGCTGGACGGACTGGATCTGCTGGTGGGCCAGGCGATCGACCAGATCCGGCTGATGACCGGACGAGAGGCCGATCCCCAGCCACTTCTGGCAGCATGCCGCGCCGAGGTGCTGCAGCGCTCCTGACGGTGCCCCGCCCCGCGTGCCGCAACAGCGCCGCAGGGCGGTACCTGTGCCCGGGGCATTCCGATGAACGCCTACGATCTGAGACAGCAGGGCCATCAGCCGGTGATGGCTGACGACGGGAAGGCATGAGATCCGATGGCAAGGAAGCGTGATCGCGCACCACGACCGAAGCTCCTACTACTGCCATCCCCGGTGATTTCGCTCGGCATGGTCTTGGGTGCGCTGGTGCTGCTCTCGCTTGCCTGGCTGTCGCGCGGCGACGGCTGGCCCGCGCTGGTCTGGGCGGTGCCCGGATTCTTCGTCCTCGTGCAGCCGGTGAGCGGATTCGTGCGCGGACAGGCAGACCTGCTGCGGATCGGCGTCCGCAAGATCGACGTGACCGGGCTCAAGAAAGTCGCCGTCTACAACCGCAAACAATGGGGCTACAGCTACTCGGTTGCGGTGCTCAAGCTCGGTGACCGGGTCGAGGAGATCTCGGGAGCGTTCCTCACCAGCAAGTCGTTCACCAAGATGATCGACTGGCTGGGCATCACCCCCGAGGTACTCGAAGGCTGGTGGACTCAGCGGCTGCTGGCGAGCCAGCGTCCCGACCTGCTCCCCAAACGACCCGCCAAGTGACCTGAGCACGATGCTCGACGACCTGGGCGCCCCGGTGGAGCTGCCGCGATCGCCGCGCCGTGTGGTCAGCCTGGTGCCGTCGCTCACCGAAGCGATCGCCGCGACCGTGCCCGGTGTGCTGGTGGGGGCCACCGACTGGTGCACCCATCCCGCCGATCTGGCGGTTGAACGGGTCCGCGGGACGAAGAATCCCGATCTTGCGAGGATCCGGGCGCTGGCGCCCGATCTGGTGATCGCCAACGAGGAGGAGAACCGCAAGCTCGATGTCGAGCGGTTGCGAGCATCGGGGACCGAGGTCTGGGTCACGAAGATCGACAGCGTGGACGAGGCGTTCAGCAGTCTGGGACGGCTCTTCGGGGATGCTCTCGGGCTGGCCGAGCAGCCGGCCTGGCTTGCGCGGGCACGCGAAGTTTGGGACGCGCCGGCGGCTCGTCCGGGGCTGCGCGTCGCGGTGCCGATCTGGCGTGATCCGTGGATCTGGGTGGGTCGCCAGACCTATGCGGACGATCTCGTGCAGCGGCTGGGCTGGGCGAACGCCGCAGCCGACGGCGCGGGACGCTATCCGCACGCCGAGGTGGCGGACATCCTCGCTGCCGGAGGTGGCGTGGATGCGGTGCTGCTGCCCGACGAGCCCTATCCGTTCGGCCCGGACGACGGGCCCGAGGCGTTTCCTGCGGGAACACGCACGGTGCCGGTGCCGGGACGGGCCCTGTTCTGGTACGGGCCGGCGATGATCGAGGCACGCGGTGTGCTGGAGTATCTGGTCGGCTGAGCCTTGCCGGGGTACGTTCCTCGCGCCCCGCTGATCGCAGAGGCCACAGAGGCCACTCGCAGCGTCGGCACCGCGCCTGGCGCCGGGCCGGTGAGCGGCTAGAGCTGTACCTGACGTGAGCGTCCGGTGAGGCGGACCACCAGCCAGATCGTGCAGGCGATGGTGACGATGCAGAAGCTCGGCGGCAGGCTGAACATGGTGGCCACGACCAGCCCCGCCCACACCGACAGCAGATTGAGCACCAGAGCGAGCGCGATCGCCCGGCCGGGCCGCGGGGTGAGCATGATGGCGGTCGCCGCCGGGGTGACGACGAGCGCGAACAGCAGCAGAGTGCCCACCACTTGCACCGACATGGTCACGACCAGACCGAGCAGCACCATGAACAGCACCGAAAGAGCCCGCACCGGAACCCTGCGGGAGCGCGCGACCCGCTCGTCCACCGAGGCGAACAGCAACGGCCGGAAGACGGCGCAGACGACGGCAACGACCCCGACGAGGAAGGCCGCAAACACGATGAGCTCCTGCGGCGAGATGGCCAGCAGGTTGCCGAACAGCACGTTGGTCATCGTGGACGAGCTGCGGGTGGCCTGCGAGGAGAAATACAGGCCGAGGCCGACGGCGAAAGCGAGCACGGTGCCCGTCGCGACTTCACGATCCCCCGCGCGGCGGCGTCCGAGTGCACCGATCACGATCGCGCCGCCGACGCAGAAGACTGCCAACCCGAGGGTGACCGGCAGCCCGAGCAGTACGGCCCCGGTGGCGCCCGGCAGGCCGATGTGGGCCAGCGCATGCGCGGCGAAGGCAGTGCCACGGACGACGACGAAGTAGCCGATCACCCCGGCGGCGATCGCCACGAGCGTGCCTCCGATCAAGGCGTTGCGCATGAAGGACGATGTCATCACCTGCCACCAGTCGGTCTGGAACTCAAGGCACACGAAGATCGATTCCATGATGGTGTTCACTCTCCTCGGACGAACAGGTCGCCTTGAACGGTGCGGACGACGTGCAGAGGGGTGCCGTACAGGTGCGTGAGCAGCGCATCGTCGACGACGCCGTTGAGCGTGTCGTAGTGCGCGTGGCCGTCCAGGAGGTACACCGCTCCGTCGAGCACGCGAAGCAGAGGGTTGAGGTCGTGGGCCACCATGATGATGGTGACTCCGAGGGTGCTGTTGAGCCGGTCGAGCAGCGAGATCACCTCGCGCTGGTTGCGAAGGTCGAGATTCGCCAGCGGCTCGTCCAACAGCAGCAGTTTCGGCTCGCTGACCAGCGCCTGAGCGATGGCGACGCGCTGCCGCTGCCCGCCCGACAGCGTCGCGAGCCGTTGGTCGATGACCTCGAAGGCATCGACGGCGCGCATGGTGTCCTCGATCCGCTTCCACTGGGCGGCTGTGGTGCGGCGGAATCCCCAGCTGGTGCCGGTCAGGCCCAGGGCGACCATGTCGCGTGCGCGCAGGGCGCTGCCGGCGGCGGCGGTGTAGTCCTGGGGGACGTAGGCGATCGCGTCGGTCTCACCCGGCAGCTGTCCGAGGATCCGCACCGTGCCGCTCGCTACCGGCAGCAGCCCGAGCAGCACCTCCAGCAGGGTGGTCTTGCCCGAGCCGTTCGGGCCGATCACCGCGGTGAGAGTCCCGGCCGGAATCGTGAAGGTGCCCTGTGACCAGATGAGCCGGTCGTCGCGGACGACGCTGACGTCGTCCAGCGCGACGGCCGGCTCGTCCTCCGTTGTGCGCTCGGCGGCCGGCCCGGCCTCAGAGGCGTGCTCCGCGGCCGGCTCATTCTCGGTCGGTCTGCGTGTTCTTGTAGATCAGCACGTCGATCTGACCTTGTGTCACTGCGGTTTCGAACGCAGCGATGTCGGTCGGTGTCGGATCGGATTCGTTCGCAGCGGCCCGCGCAAAGCCCTCCGGTGTGGCATCGGTCAGGCCGACCGCTTGGGCCATGTAGTCGAAGATGCTCTCGGTTGCGGCGTAGTTCCGCCCGTTGGCGCCGGCCTTCAGCGTGGCGATCAGATTCTGGTAATCCTGCATGTCCTGCGTCCAGGCCGTGTGCTGCTCGGCGAAGTAGTCGCCAGCGTCGGGCGACAGCGTCGACAGCTCGTCGGTGACGGCCTGGGCGACATCGCTCACATACCGCGGCGAATACCACAGGCGCGGATTCGCGCCCTCGGCGGCGCCGACGACCTGCCGGCGTCGACCACCGCGGGCGAAGAGGCGGCATTCGAGGCCAGATCGGAAGCCCACAGGTCGTAGTCGGCGCCGTTGACCACGACCAGCTGCGCGGTGTCGAAAACGACCGCATCGGCTGAGGTCGGCTCGTAGTCGTGGGGATCGACCGAGGAACTTGCCAGGACGATGTGCACGGTTGCGCAGTCGCCGCCGAGATCCTGGACGATGTCGCCCCACTGGTCGACGCTCACGACGACATCCAGCGGAGTCGTCGGGCACGATCCTGTTGATGTCGGGGTGGAGGCCGGTGAAGAGCCGCTGCCGGCCGGCGAACATGCGGCGAGTGCGAGTGCCGCGGCAGGTCCGCGGGAACGGTGCAGATGCATCATTTGCTCGGTTCTGGTGTCTGGCACGTGTGGTGCGGGGTTGAACATCCGATGGGAATGATAACAGTTATCAAAGCGCCGCCTGCGCGGTCTCAGTCCGGGGGCGCCGAGGCGAAAAGCAGAAAAGAAGCAGAAAGAAGAGCCCCCGGCCGGTTCCCCGGCTGAGAGCTCTCACTTCGACTGGCGCACTCGGAGGGACTCGAACCCCCAACCTTCTGATCCGTAGTCAGATGCTCTATCCATTAAGCTACGAGTGCTGGGCGCTTACGCGATTAGTTACTTTAGCGCACGGCCGGCACTAGACCCAAATGCTGCCGCCACCGATGGCCAATGGCCGACCCGGGCAGATCCTCCGGGAGCATCATCGGACTCAACCTCGACTGCCGGCCACCAGCCGACCATCCGAACCCACCGCCCCGAAAGCAAGTAGCCCCGAACCTACGAGCCGTAGATTCGGGGCTATTGCGATGTCCTGCAACATCACGGCGGAGGTGGCGGGATTTGAACCCGCGATGGGGTTGAGCCCCAAACCCGCTTAGCAGGCGGGCGCCATAGACCGGACTAGGCGACACCTCCAAGCCTTCTGGACGCACACGCTCCATCCAGGCGACTGTCCAAGGCTAGCGACAACCGAACGCTTCCGCAAAGAGCCGGTCGTAGCCGACTTCGGCAAGCCCAGACGGGTACGCGTCCGGCTGAGGTTTCGGCCTCTGGTGGGATGTCCATCTTCCTGGGGCGGGTTACCCTTCGATAAGGTTATGTGCACGAACCCTCAGCAAGAAGGGAAGTCTGATCTTGCCGCTGCCGAGTGACGACGGCCGGCGGGCAACCCCAGCACGACGCGGATATTCCGAAGAAGCGCGGGATCCCGCCGAGACCAAGCCTGTGGAGAGTCAGCCGGGGGACGCCTACGGGCACGCTCGACGTGGTGTCGACCCCGCAACAGCCCCCTCAGCCCAAGGTGCGCAGCGCGTTCAACGCGACGCCTACATCGCTGGGGACTTGCGAACTCCCGGTTCGGACGACCTGGCCGGCGACACCCCCCAGCGAGCTGGCGGCACTTACGGTGCCACCGGTGCCCCGCCGCCACGGACTTCGTCCGCACCCACGACGTCGGCGCCCAAGCCGGACCGGCGCTTCCGCGGGGCCATCATCCGTACCATCGGCAGCACGATCGTCCCCGGTCTCGGCATGCTCGGCACCCGCGCTCACCGGCTCGGTGTGCTACTGCTCACCTTGATCGTTGCCGCAGCCGTGGTGCTCGGGGTCATGGTCTTTCGCGATCCCGTGCTCGCCGCTGGAAGCGCATTGCAGACCGGCTGGATGCGGACGATCGCCTTCGCGCTGATAGCCGTCGCCGTGATCTGGGTCTCGATCATCATCGGCACCTACCTGATCTCGCGCCCGCGCCGATTGACCGCAAGACAGCGCACCCTCGGTGCTGTGGTGGTTGGGCTGCTCACCTTCATCGTGAGCGCTCCGCTGGCTGTCGCTTCGGCATATTCGTTCGAGACCGCGCGACTGTCGAGCGACCTGTTCGGCTCGGAGAGCAACTCCCAATCGCAGACCCGGCCCACGCTGGAGAAGAACGACCCCTGGGCCGACAAGGACAGGGTCAATATTCTGCTGCTGGGTGGCGACTCCGGCGAGGGACGCGAGTCCGATCTCGGTGTGCGGACCGACACCATGATGATGGCCTCGATCGACACCAAAACCGGCGCGACTCTGCTCATCCAGTTGCCGCGCAACCTGCAGTACCCGATATTCGCCGCGGATTCGCCGTTGGCCTCGGTCTTCCCGTACGGCTTCGACGACGGCGCAGAGGCTTTTCTCAGCTCGGTCTGGCAGGACGCCCCCACGATGTACCCCGAACTGTTCGAGAACACCGACTACCCCGGCGCGGACGCGTTGAAGTGGGCCTTCGAAGGCATCACGGCTTTGAAGGTCGACTACTTCGTCCTGGTGAATATCGACGGGTTGGTGAATCTCATCGACGCGATGGGTGGGGTCACCGTGAACGTGAACTACCCCATCGCCAAGGGCGGCAGCACATCGGACTACAACTGCGGCGAGAGCGGCTGGATACCTGAAGGCCCGAGTCAGCATCTCAACGGCACGGACGCCATGTGGTACGCGCGCAGCCGCTGCAACTCCCCCGGCGGCGACTTCGGGCGCATGCAACGCCAGTCCTGCCTGGTGCAGGCCGTCATCGACCAGGCCGACCCCGCGACGATGCTCACTCGCTACGAGGACATCGCCCAAGCGGCTGGCGAGATGGTCTCCACCGACATCCCGCAGGAGCATCTGTCGGCGATCGTTGATCTAGCCGGACGTGTCCAGCGTAGTGGCGTGGTGAACCGCATCTCATTCGTGGACGATGGCACCGGCTGGTACAGCTCCGCCTACCCCGATTTCAACCGAATGCAGGAGGAGATCGCGGCTGCGATCACCTCCACTCAGGAGCAAGCCGAGGCCAAGAACGCGCCGCAGCCCGAGACTCCGACCACGGAACCGACGGGAGCCGAGGCGCCTGCCACCGAGCAACCGGCCGATACCGCCACCGGGAACACCAGCGGTCAGGCGGAGGACATCGCCGATGCCTGCGCCTACCAGCATCAAGAGCCCGAAGGCGACTGGTACATCCCCGACACCGTCCCGGTCTACACTCCGCCGGAATCCGAACCCGCCGAGACCAGCCGCTGACCACCCCGGTCGGGTGATCACCCGACCGGCCGAATCACCCGGGGCCGGGCCACGTGGCTGGGACCTGCAGCCGGCCTCTATGCCTTGGCTGCGGCAGCCTCGGGCCAGAACCCGCCGTCGCAAGCCGAGCGCATCCAGTTTCCTGTCTCGTGTTCAGCGACCGTGATTGGCCAACCGGGACGACAGGTCGGCAGTGAGCGCCTTCATCTGATCGTCCGCGATGCCGCCGGGCGCCTGAATGAAGGTGCGCTCGATATGTCCCTGGCCGATCACCAGCCGGGCGCCATCGGGGGTGGCCGAAACCGAGTCCACGTCGATCCAGGCACCGGACTTGTGATAGCCGGGCCCACTCACCTCGAACCCGTCGGGGCTCAGCACCACATAGAGGGTCCGATTGGACACGAAGGTGAGGGCGGCGATCCCGAGCCCGAGTCCGGCCACCGCCAGCACGGCGCCGATCACCACGAGCGCCACGTTGGCGGCCTCACCGGCCAATCCCGTCCACAGCGCCACGACGCCGGCGATCAACAGGCAGGCCGCAATGGCCCAGGCCCGCACGGGATTGCGTGGTTTCAGGGCATAGTGGCTGGTGTGCTCGCTGCCAGAAGCGGCTTGAGTCATGGAGGGTGTCTCCTTCCGCTGCGCACCCGCGTGGCTGGGTAGGGCGGCGAGAGTGGGATTCGAACCCACGGAGGTTTCCCTCGGCCGCTTTCAAGGCGGCTGCACTCGTCCACTATGCGATCTCGCCCGAGGCAAAACCATGGTAGCCCACCACGCGCCCCGGCTCAGATGGCAGGCTGGGGATATGCATGCGATCACACTCGATGGTTTCGGCGGACCGGAGAAGATGCGCTGGACCGAGGTGCCCGATCTGCACCCCGGACGAGGTGAGGTGCGCATCCGCACCACCGCGGTCGGTGTCAACCGGGCGGACCTGCTGCAACGGCAGGGGTTCTATCCGCCGCCGGCCGGCGCGTCCGAGATCTTGGGGCTGGAGTGCTCCGGCGTGATCGACGAGATCGGCGAAGGCGTTGAGGACTGGCAGATCGGCGACCAGGCGGTGGCATTGCTTTCCGGTGGTGGCTATGCCGAGCAGGTCGTGGTGCCGGCAGGTCAGGCGATCCGCCCGCCCACCGGGATCGATCTGATCAGCGCTGCCGGACTCATCGAGGTCGCGGCGACCGTGCTGTCGAACCTCGACCGGGTCCACCTCAACAGCGGCGAATGGTTCTTGGTGCACGGCGGCGCCGGAGGCATCGGGACCTTCGCCATCCAGTACGCGCGGGCGCTGGGCGCTCACGTGGCGACCACGGCGTCGGCGGCCAAGCTCGCGCACTGCCGCAAACTGGGCGCCGAGATCGTCATCGACTATTCCGACGACTGGCTGACCCAGCTGATGATGGCCACCTCGGACCGCGGGGTGGACGTCATTCTCGACATCATCGGCGCCAAGTACCTGGCCGACAACCTCTCAGCGCTACGCGACGACGGACGCCTGGTCATCATCGGCATGCAGAAGGGCACCAAGGCCGAACTGAACATCGCCAAGCTGCTCAACAAGCGCGGCACGATCACGGCAACCAGCCTGCGGGGGCGTCCGGCAGCCCAGAAGGCGGCGATCTGTCAGCAGGTGGCCGAGCGGGTCTGGCCGATGGTCGCCTCGGGCCAGATCGGCCTGGCGCCCGAGACTCGCGTCCCGCTTCCCGACGCCGAGGAAGCGCACCGGTTGCTCGCGTCCGGCGACATCATCGGCAAGGTGATCCTGACCGCCTGAGCCGATGATCTGAACGACCGCTCGACGGACTCCCCGGATCGCCAGCCGGACGCATAACTATGCGTCGCCACGAATAGTCATCTGTTCTCGCACGGTGGTCTGCGGTTTCCATGCGGCATAACTTTCAGTTATCCTTGTCTCTGTGTCCAAGGTCCTGACTTCACTTCCCGCCGGCGAACGCGTCGGCATCGCCTTCTCGGGCGGCCTCGATACCTCCGTTGCGGTGGCGTGGATGCGCGAGAAAGGTGCGATCCCCTGCACCTACACCGCCAACATCGGCCAGTACGACGAGCCCGACATCGATTCGGTGCCCGGCCGCGCGTTGGCCTACGGCTCCGAGATCTCGCGCCTGGTGGACTGCCGGGCGTCCTTGGTGGAACAAGGCCTGCTCGCCCTGCAGTGCGGCGCGTTCCACATCGTCTCGGCGGGCAAGCACTACTTCAACACCACCCCGATCGGCCGAGCGGTCACCGGCACCATGCTGGTGCAGGCGATGGCTCAGGACGATGTCTCGATCTGGGGCGACGGGTCGACCTACAAGGGCAACGACATCGAGCGGTTCTACCGCTACGGCCTGATGGCCAATCCCCAGCTGCGCATCTACAAGCCGTGGCTCGACACCGATTTCGTCGCCGAGCTGGGCGGACGCGACGAGATGAGCCAGTGGCTCACCGAACGTGGTCTGCCGTACCGCGACTCCAAGGAGAAGGCGTACTCCACCGACGCGAATATCTGGGGCGCCACCCACGAGGCCAAGACTCTCGAGAGCCTGGACGTCTCGATGGAGTCGGTCGAACCGATCATGGGCGTGAAGTTCTGGGACCCCGCCGTCGAGATCGAGCCCGAGGTCATCACCGTGACCTTCGATCAGGGTTACCCGGTCGCCATCAACGGTGAGCACTTCGACGACAAGGTGGCGTTGGTCATGAAGGCCAACGAAATCGGCGGACGGCACGGCCTGGGCATGAGCGACCAGATCGAAAACCGCATCATCGAGGCCAAGAGTCGCGGGATCTACGAGGCTCCCGGGATGGCACTGCTGTTCATCTGCTACGAACGGCTGCTGAATGCGATCCACAACGAGGACACGCTGGCCAACTACCACAACGAAGGCCGGCGCCTCGGCCGGCTGCTCTACGAGGGCCGCTGGTTCGACCCGCAGTCGCTGATGATCCGCGAGTCGCTTCAGCGCTGGGTGGCCTCGGTGGTCACCGGTGAGGTCACCCTGCGGCTGCGCCGCGGGGACGATTACACGATCCTGGCGACCGATGGACCGAACTTCAGTTACCAGCCCGAGCGGCTGTCGATGGAGCGTGTCGAGGATTCGGCATTCGGCCCGCTGGACCGCATCGGGCAGCTCACCATGCGCAACCTCGACATCACCGATTCCCGCGGCAAGCTGGAGCAGTACCTGCAGCAGGGCCAGCTCGGTGGTGGAGACACCCAGCAACTCATCGGCGAACTCGAACCGGGCTTGGCAGCACGCACCATGGCCGCCTCGCGTCCCACGTCGGACGAAGAAGCTGCCCTCGACCGAGCCGCCATGGAATTCGGCGTCGACTAACCCCGCCCCCGCCCGCCCCCGCCCGGCCCCGGCCGCCGGCCCGGTCCCGGCCCCCGGCCCCCGGGCTCGGCCCCCGGCCCCCGGCCGGTCCCGACACTGCTCCCGCGCCAGAAATCAGAAGATGCGCCCGATATATCGGGCGCATCTTCTGATTTGGGGCGCGGGAAGTGGGCAGCGGGTCAGATGACCGGCGTGGGGAGCTCCTTGCCGGCGAAGTGGGCGGCGAGGTTGTCGCGCATCAGCTGGCCCATGGCCTTGCGGGTTTCCACGGTTCCGGACGCCTGGTGCGGCGACAGCAGGACATTGTCCAACGCCACGAAACGCGGGTTGATCTCGGGCTCGTTGTCGAAGACGTCCAGTGCGGCCGAGCCGAGCTTGCCGGACTCGAGCGCATCCAGCAGCGCTTCCTCGTCCACATTGGAGGCGCGCGACACATTGATGAGCACGCCATCGGGACCGACCGCCTCGATGACGTCCTTGTTCACGATGTGACGAGTCTCGGCGGAAGCGGCCAAGGTCACGAAGAAGAACTCGGAACGCTCGGCCAAGGCCGCCGGATCGGCGATGAACTCCCAGTCGGGTGCGTAGTCCTTCGCCGAGATGTCGCTGTAGGCGATGTCCATGTTGAAGCCGGCCAACCGCTTGGCGACCTCGAAGCCGATGCGTCCAAGACCCAGAACGCCCGCCTTCTTTCCGGTCACCTTGCGCTGCAACGGGTAAAGACCCTTGGCAGCCCAGTTTCCGCTGCGGGCCCACGCCTCGGCGCCGACGATTCCGCGCGACTGTGCCAGCGCCAGAGCCACACCCAGGTCGGCCACGTCGTCGGTCAGCACGCCAGGAGTGTTGGTCACGCGGATACCACGCGCTCGGCAGGCATCCAGGTCGACGGCGTCGAAGCCGACACCGTAGATACTGATGATCTCCAGCTTGGGCAGCGCGGCGATGAGCTCCGTATCCGCGCCGAGTTCACCGCGAGTAGCGATGCCGCGTACGTTCGGGCCTACCTCGGCCAGCAGCGCTGCCTTGTCGGGGGCCTCGAAGTACTTGTGCACCACGAAAGACTCTTCGAGCGGTACCTGATCCCATTCCGGGTAGGGGCCGATCTGCAAGATCTCGGGCTTGGTCATAGATCCTCCGAAAAACTGGGCGCCGTTGCAGGCAGGGTTCCCCTGGCAGCTTTGGCGGTGAAGGTGAACGTGTGCGCCTTCAATTTATCCTGCGCAAACCCCTGCTGTCATGGCTGTTGGCGCCAATTGCCATGACAAAAGGGCCCGTGATCACCCACTCGCCGCTTTCGGTAGTCGCAGGACTAAATTCGAAGTGTGACTGCGAACACTTCGGACCCCATCAAAACCCTCACCGACTGGCTCAGCAGCGCCCACTCGGCCGTCTTCTTCGGCGGTGCAGGCGTCTCCACGGCCTCCGGGATTCCCGATTTTCGCTCGGCGGCGGGCCTCTACTCCGCCCAACAGGGTAACGGCCGCTCGCCCGAATACATGCTGAGCCACGACTGCCTGGTCGACGAACCGGAAGAGTTCTTCGAGTTCTACCGCGCCAATCTGGTGCATCCCGACGCCAAGCCCAACCGCACCCACACGGGACTGGCCGAACTCGAAGCCGCCGGACATCTGGCGGCAGTGATCACCCAGAACATCGATGGCCTGCACCAGAAGGCCGGCTCCAAGACCGTCTACGAGTTGCACGGTTCGGTCGAGCGGAACCACTGCTTGGGGCGGGCCCACCACTTCTACAGCCTGAGCGAGATCCCCGCCCGACCGGTCGTGCCGATCTGCCCGCAGTGCGGGGCGATCGTGCGTCCCGATGTCGTGCTCTACGGCGAGGCTCTGGATACGGCGACCGTAGAGGCCTCGATTGATGCGATCAACCGCGCAGATGTGCTGATCGTCGGCGGAACCTCACTGGCCGTCTATCCGGCCGCGGGCCTGTTGCAGTACTATCCCGGACGCAGACTCGCCCTGATCAATCTCACGCGCACACCGATGGATTCCCAGGCTGACCTAGTCATTCACAAACCGGTGGACCAGATCATCGGCACGGTGAGCGATCGGCTGCTGCATTCGGGGGATCCTGCTGCCAAAGGCCGTTGACCCCGGGATGGATTAGGGTAACCCCCGAGAGCGTTGGGGGCAACGAGCTATCGGTGAATTAACTCACAACTAGGTACCGATACTCAGTTCAGTGCGCGTACCCAGACCTAGCTTCAAAACAGTAGCTGCACGCTGTCGATCGATCGGTAATCCCTGAAAGTCTGGTTATACCGTAAACCGCTGGTAACCCCACACCGGCGCGGTGAGCAGAAGAGACAGCGATGACGATCACCAACACCCGCGACGGCCTATTGGCCTGTGTCGAGAACGATGATTTGTTCCAAAACGCGCTCCTGGACGATCCGGCCAAGGCACAGACCGCAGCCGAGCGTCGCCTCCAAGCTTCCCTGCTGCACAGGGCGGAGAACCTCTGTCTGGATTGCCCGGTGATGGTCGATTGCCTGTACCGCGCAATCGTGCAGCACGATGTCGCCGGTTTCTGCGCCGGCACGACACAACGGCAGCGCCTGGAGATGCGCAAGATCTTGGGCATCCACGTCGAGCCGGAGAATCTCGACAGCTATGCCGGAGCCAGCCCGGCGCATCAGGTCGACCATGACGAGGTGCTGCGGCTGCGCCGCGCCGATCCCACGGCTTCCCTCGAGTCGATCGCCCAGCAACTCGGCTGCTCATTGTCGACAGTCAAGCGTCACCTGCGCAAGGCTCGCCGCGGGGAGCCGGTCGGGCGTCCGAAGGTCACCGTGGTGCCTCCGAGCGTAGAGCAGGTCCTTGATGCCTACCGTCAGGTGGTCGCGAATCGTCCGGCCGTTCGTCCGGTCCGCAAGGCGGCCTGACGGTCAGCAGGTAGGCCATCACAGCCAAGAACCGGACCACGTGGCCCAGGTCAGCGATGAAGCCGACCCGGGCCACGGCGCGTAGACCTCCCGATCACAGGGCCGAGGCGCCGTCGCTCAGCACCAGCCCCACTGCCTCGACGAACGAATCAGCGACATGGGTAGGGTCCGGCATGCCGGTCGGGTACTCACGTCCCCTGCGCAACCAGACCGATCTCAATCCGGACGCCACGGCGCCGCGGATGTCGGCCTCGGCCGAATCCCCCACCATCCATCCGTCATCAAGGCTGCCGCCGGCCTGACGAGCAGCGATGCGGAAGATCTCCGGATCGGGCTTGGCCACCCCAACAGCCTCGCTGACCACCATGCCGGCCACATGATCGGCCAAACCGAGCTTGGCGATCTTGCCCTCCTGCTGCGACGGGCGCCCGTTCGTCACGATGAACGGCTCGAATCCGGCGGCCCGGGCCGCGTCCAGGGATTCGATGATGCCCGGCGTCGGCTGCAGCTCGTCCAGTGTGCCGGCCCTCAGCACCACGATGATCTCCGCCTGCTCGGCCGGCGTCAGATCAAGTAGCCGAGCGAGGTCTGCGGCCACCTCGGGCTTGTGGCGGAGCCCGTCGCCGTCGGCGACCACCATCGCCGAGATCAACTGTTCATCAGCTCTCCCAAAGCGATCGGTCAGATATGTGTGAGCCCAGCGGCGGAAAGAGGACGCTCGGTCAGAGATCGTATTGTCGAGATCGACGAACAGCATCGGCATGCGCATAGTCTAAGGAACGGGACTGCAGGCGCGGCCCGGCATTGGGATGCCGTCGGCTGTGTAACATCGGCCCGGACTTTCCAACCGGGTGGCTGCTGTGAGTATCCGCGCCCTAGGTGTCCGCTCCGCGAGGCGGCTGCTGAAACCTTTGACCGGGCGGCACAATGGTCTGCAGTCCATCAAGCGAAAGACTCGAGATCGTGAGCGCATTGACTCAGATGTATGCCGCCATCGGCGCGGACCGCGAGGAACTGATCAGTAAGCTGGCGCCCCTGGGTGTCTCCTTCGGCTATCAGAGCACAGCCGGCCATTGGGTGGATACCCCCACCGAGACACTCCAACTGGTCAGCGACAGCTTCCCCGAACCATCCAGTCTGGCGGGCACCGGCGAGCCGATCGTCTGCACGCCGGGATCCTGGCATCCAGAGCTCTTCGGCACCTTGATTCTGGAGGATGGCTTCAATGTCCAGGTGCACGGGGTGGTCGACGTCCCCGGCTATCACATCCTTTACACCCGCGAGGGCGTACGGCGCTTCGTCATCGCAGCCCCGGAGCGGCTCAAGGTTCCCGAGCGCGGCTGGGGTTGGCAGATTCAGCTCTACGCCACCCGGACACGGCGTTCCTGGGGTATCGGCGATTTCCGCGATCTCGGCCTGATTTGCCGAATCGCCGCTGCCCAGGGCGCCTCTTGCGTTCAGGTCTCACCGGTGCATGCGATCGCGCCGCTGTCGTCTCCGCAGCCCTCGCCCTACTCGCCGGCATCCCGGCTCTTCTTGAACCTGTTGCATGTCGCACCCGGCCGGGCGTTCGGTGCCGAGCGGGTCAACCTGTCCGACCTGGACGCCAGGGGTCGCGCGCTCAACAACGAGCGTCTCATCGACCGCGATGCGATCTGGGCACTGAAGATCGAGGCGCTCGAGCGGATTTTCGAGCAGGTGAAGGACGAGCCCAATGTCGAGTTCGAGGCCTGGCGTGATCAGCACGGTCTTCAACTGCAGCGGTTCGCGATCTGGTCGACGATCGTGGAGACCCAGCAGGACAGCGACTGGCACAAGTGGCCCGAGCAGTTGCACCGGCCCGACTCGCCCGGTGTTGCCCAGTTCGCCCGCGAGCATGCCGAGCGGATCCGCTTCCATGTCTGGGCCCAGTGGGTCGCCTCCGTGCAGTACCAGGAGGCCTGCAGCTACGGCGTGGACGTCATCGCCGATCTGGCGGTCGGCTTCGACGCCGGCAGCGCGGATGCCTGGGCCTTCCAGGATCTACTGAACTTCAACTTCGAGATCGGCGCCCCGCCCGACTCGCACAACACCGAGGGCCAGCGCTGGGGTCTGCCGCCGTTCAATCCGCAGTCGGTCGTGCAGGCTGATTTCGCTCCCTTCATCGAGATGGTGCACAGCGCCTTGGCCTATGCCGGCAGCCTGCGGATGGACCATGTCATGCAGCTGTGGCGGCTCTACTGGGTGCCGGTCGCCGGTGGCGCGGCAGATGGTGTCTACGTCTACTACGCCGTGGACGCCTACCTCGCGATCTTGCGGTTGGAGGCGATGCGGGCCGACGCCTGGATCGTCGGCGAGGACATGGGCACGGTCGCCGCGGGCGTGCGCGAGACGATGGCCGATATCGGCATGCTGGGAAACCGTTCGGGTATGCGGACCCCCATCGACGACTTCCCGACGCTCGGTGTGGGCACCAGCTCCACCCATGATCAGGTGAGTGTGGCGGGCCTGCTGACCGGTAGCGATGTGGCCGACCTGAAGCGGATCGGCAAGAACGCCGATTGGGCACAGATCGAGCGCACTCGCCGCAGCCTGGCCGAGCTCGCCCATATCGACCCCGATCGCGATCGCGCATCGATGACCAGCGAAGACATCAAGGCGGCGGTGATCGCCCGCTACCGGATGCTGTCGAACGCCGACTCCATCGTCATCGTGGTCAATATCGACGATGCCGCGATGGTGGCCGAGCGGCCGAATATGCCCGGCACGGTGGACGCCTACCCGAACTGGCGGATCGCACTGCCCGGTTTCGTGGACGACATCATGACCTCGCAGCTGGCCCGCGATCTGGTCCATCTCATGCATGAGAGCCGCTGATGGGACGGGCGTAGTTACCGGAACGTTATGGGTTTCTCCCCCCAGTTGATCCCTTGGCGTGCGCTGTTGAGTAGCAGGATGTGTAGATAGACGAAAGCAACACTCAACTCAACGCAGAGGAGATGCTGGTGTCAGGAAAATTCATTCGTCCGCTCGCCATATCAAGTGCCCTGGTCCTCACGATGGGCCTGGCCGCTTGCGGCTCCGATTCTGGCGGCGGATCCGACTCCACCGCAACCGTCGACTGTTCGGCCTTCAGCACCTACGGCGATCTGTCGGGGACGACGGTCTCCGTCTACACCGCGATCGTCTCGCCCGAGGCGGACCCGTACATCGAGTCCTTCCAGGCATTCGAGCAGTGCACCGGAGCCACCATCGACTATCAGGGTGACAAGGCATTCTCGGAGCAGGTCTCGCTGCGGGTGCAGGGTGGCAACGCCCCGGACATCGCATTCGTGCCGCAGCCCGGACTCGTCCAGACGCTGGTCGCCAGCGGCCGGGCGGTAGCGGCGCCGGCCGAGACCGAGGCCAACGTCGACAGGTACTTCAGTGAGGACTGGAAGACCTACGGCACGGTCGACGGCACCTTCTACGCCGCGCCCGTAGGCGCCTCGGTCAAGTCGCTGGTCTGGTATTCGCCGACGGCCTTCGCCGATGCCGGCTACGAGGTCCCCACGACCTGGGCCGAGATGATGGACCTCACCGCGAAGATCGCATCGGATCACAACGACGGCTTGACCAAGCCGTGGTGCGTCGGCTTCGGCGATGGTGCAGCGACCGGCTGGGTCGGCACCGACTGGATCGAAGACGTCATGCTCCGCACCACCGACGGCCCGACCTACGACAAGTGGGTCACTCATGAGATCCCGTTCAACGACGCCACCGTGGTCAACGCCTTCGAGACCACCGGCAAGATCCTGCGGGACGACAACTACGTCAATGGTGGCCTGGGTGACCGGAAGACCATCTCGACCACGGCCTTCACCGATGCCGGACTGCCGATCCTCGATGGCACCTGCTACATGCATCGTCAGGCCTCCTTCTACGGGAACTCCTGGCCTGAGGGCACCGAGGTCGGCCCCGACGGGACGATCTGGGCGTTCTACCTGCCTGCAGTCGATCCCGATGTCGCAAAGCCGATTATCGGCGGCGGCGACTTCGCGCTCGCCTTCTCTGACCGCCCCGAGGTTCAGGCCTTCCAGACCTACCTCGCGAGTGCCGACTGGGCCAATGAGCGGGCTCGTGCCACCACTGCCGGTGGTGCGGTCAGCGCCAACTCGGGGCTGGACACCGCCCTGCTGACCAACGAGGTGGACAAGCTCTCGGTCGAACTGCTGACCGACGACCACGCACTGTTCCGCTTCGATGGTTCCGATCTGATGCCGAGCGCTGTCGGTGCCGGCACCTTCTGGACCGCCATGGTCGACTGGACGACCACCGATGTGACCTCGCAGGAGGTCACCGATCAGGTCGAGCGCAGCTGGCCTGCCTGATTGATTTCTGACTACCGGCGATCGGGCTGGTGGGCGCCGATCTCGCGCCGCACCGGTCCGATCGCCGGAACGTCGATTCACGCTAGGGGGACAGGACAAGACACGTGGCAGATAAGTTCATACAGCTCATCTTGGCCATCGCCATGCTGGCGGTGGTCGTTGCATTGCTGCTCGGCGCGGCAAGCCTGGCCCGTGGCAGGCATGGCGATCGCGTCCGGGCCATCTTCTTCGTTGGGCCGACGGTCGCACTGGTCGCCGTCGGATTGGTCTGGCCGACCATTCTGACGATCGAGAAATCATTCCGGGGGCTGGCCGGCACCGGTTCGGTCTCGGTCTCGAACTACGTGGCGATCTTCACCCGCGGCGACCTGCGGACCTCGATCATCAACACGGCGGTGTGGGTGCTGCTCGTCCCACTGCTGGCGATCGCGATCGGCCTGCTCTATGCGATCATCGTGGACCGCACACCGGTGGAAGCGATAGCCAAGACCCTGATCTTCCTGCCGATGGCGATCTCCATGGTGGGCGCATCGGTGATCTGGAAGTTCGTCTACGAATACAAACCCACGCAGGCCCCGCAGATCGGGCTGCTCAACCAGGTGCTCAAATCATTCGGGTTCGAAACCAAGCAGTTCTTGATCATGAGCCCCTGGAACAACCTCTTCCTGATCGTCGTCATGATCTGGATTCAGGCCGGATTCGCGATGACGGTGCTGTCCGCGGCCATCAAGGCGATCCCCGACGAGGTCATCGAGGCGGCCAAGATCGACGGCGCGACCGGCTGGTCGTTGTTCCGTTTCATCACGTTGCCGAGTATCCGCAGTTCGCTGATCATGGTGCTGACGACGATCGCGATCGCTGCGCTGAAGGTCTTCGACATCGTCCGGACGATGACCGGCGGCAACTTCGGTACTTCGGTGGTGGCCAATGACTTCTACTCGTCCAGCTTCACCCAGAATCAGCCGGGATTGGGGTCGGCGCTGGCTGTGCTGCTGTTCATCTTGGTATCGCCGATCATCGTGTACAACGTGCGACAGTTGAGGCAGGTGAGTTAGATGAGCGCGCTCGTCATTCCTCCAACCGAGAGTCTCAGCTTGGAGCAGCCGAAACGCAAGCGCCGGCATGATCCGACGCGGGCGACCACCTCGCCGTTGGCGACCGCCATCGCGATCCTGATCGCAACGGTCTGGACCGTGCCGACGATCGGCCTGCTGATCACGTCGTTCAGGCCGCAGGCCGACATCACCCGCTCGGGCTGGTGGACGGTCATCAGCAGCCCGGACTTCACGCTCGAGAACTATGTGCGGGCGTTGTCGGGCAGCGGATCGTCGTCCATGCTCGACTACTTCGTGAATTCGTTCGTCATCACGATCCCGAGCACGCTGTTTCCACTGGCACTGGCCGCCTTGGCTGCCTATGGCTTCTCGTGGCTGCAGTTCCCCGGACGCGACTGGCTGTTCATCGCGGTCTTCGCGCTTCAGGTCGTTCCTTTGCAGGTGGCGCTGGTGCCGCTGATGCAGATGTACGGCACGCTCGGCATTGACGGCACCTACTGGACAGTCTGGATCTCGCACACGATCTTCGGGCTGCCCTTGGCCGTCTTCATGATGTTCAACTCGATCCGCGATCTGCCGCCGTCGCTGGTGGAAGCCGCGACGATCGACGGTGCGGGCCCGGTGCAGATCTTCCTGCGTATCGTGCTGCCGCTGGCTACTCCGGCAATCGTTGCCTACGGCATCTTCCAGTTCCTCTGGACGTGGAATGACCTGCTGGTCTCGATGGTCTTCCTGGGTGGCAGCTCCGGGGTGGCGCCGCTGACCGTGTACATCTCGCAGCTGTCGGGCAGCCGCGGTTCGGCCTGGTACCTGCTGAGCGCGGGAGCGTTCATCTCCATGGTCATACCGGTCGCGGTCTTCCTGATCATGCAGCGCTACTTCGTTCGTGGCCTCACGGCCGGTGCGGTTAAGTAGGCACCACAACCAGTCGCGCCCGCAGCCCCGGAGAATCGAGGCTGCGGGCGCGACTTCTTTCGTGGCCCGGCTAATGCGCCGGTAGCGTCAAGGCGTCAAACGCGAGTACTAGGCGCGCCTGCGGCCGCCGAGCAATCCGTAGATGAACAGCACCAGCAGGGCACCCAGGATGGCGATGAGCCAAGTCTGCAGACTCCAGAAATTCTCAAGTCCGACACCGAAGATTGCGCTACCGATCCAGCCACCGAGGGCCGCTCCGATGACACCTACGACGAGCGATCCGAGCCACCCTCCGGGGGCGCGGTCCTTCAGGATCGTCTTGGCGATCGTACCTGCGATAAGTCCCAAAATAATCCAGCCGAAAAATCCCATAATTTTCCTTCGCTCTCAGGTTAGGGGTATTGACAGAAAGCCCAAGGCACTGCGCGCTGACGAGCAGTTACGCCCACGCAGAGTACATCCACAATCGCCTCAGGGGCACCACATGGCGGTCAGCTCTCCGGACAATTCAGACAACACTCGATATCTGACCTCCGATCTGAACTAGCACCAAAAACTCGGAATCCGCTCCCTTGTTTTTGATCGGCTACATCCAGCATATGACGGTCATACAACGAACCGGCCATCCCTAACGCGGATGGCGGTAGGCAGGATCATCGGCTGGCCGCAGCTATCGCGATCATTCAAACACAATAGATAGCCTGACCGATTCCACCCATAGGGGTGTATTACGATCGCCGACGGACCGGCACTGTTGCGCTATGAGCCTGTGCGCATATGACGTGTGCGTTCTCCACGACTGTGAGATTCACCCGCTCGCACAGTTATGCCACGCCCACGCCCAGGCCCTGCCCGCCGAAGCCCCCGCTCGGTGGGCAAGCACCACCGTGGCCCGGCCGCGGTCCCCCCAGAAAAGCCGAGTCACGGTGGTGCACAGATACATCTCGTCGATCAGATCGGAGATACCAGATGACCAGCACAATCAGTCCATCCAAGTCGCAATCCGTCCAGGTGACCAGCTTTCAGAATGCCGAAGGCGGATTCAAGGCGTCCGCCGCGCTGGCGCGCGATCTGGAACGAGTCCTGGTGGATCTCATCGCCTTGCAGCTGGTCGCTAAGCAGGCCCATTGGAACATCGTCGGCGCAAACTTCCGAGATCTCCATCTGAATCTGGACGAGGTCGTCGCCGTTGCCCGTCGGGGTTCGGACGAGGTAGCCGAGCGCATGCGAGCGCTGCACGCCACGCCGGACGGACGCCCCAGCACCGTGGCCGGCGCGACAGCCATCCCGGACTTCCCGCCCGGCGAGATCGACACCCACGATGCGATCAACCTGATCGTGGTAGCCATCGACACCACCGTCGCATCAATGCGCGAGGTTCACGACAGCGTCGACAGCGATGATCCGACCTCCGCGGACATCCTGCACGACTACATTGCGGCGCTGGAACAGCAGGCCTGGTTCGTCGGAGCTGAACTGCGCCATCCGAAGAACACCAAGGCACGCAGCAGTTCTGCCGCCAGCTAACCGCGACGCTGTCCGATCGCCCTCATCGAGTGCACCAAACAGTGCGGCTCCGGCTCATATGAGCCGGAGCCGCACTGTTTGGTCTGGTGGTTTGGTCTGGTGGTTTGGTCTTATGGTCGCCGGTGCCAGGTCAGCGGACCGTGGGCTGACGAAGCTCGGAGCCGATGAACCACGCCTGCTTCTCGAGGTCCTCGATGTACTTGTGCAGGATGTCCGACGTCGTCGGATCCTCGCGGTCCACCTGGTCATGCACCCGGCGAATGGTGCCGACCGCCGCATTGATCGAGGCCACGATCCGCTCGATCGCATCATGCGTGCTGATTTCGCCCTGCGGGAATTCCGGCAGCGTGGTCAGCGCGGCGACTACGGCGGGGCGGCCATCGGGAGCAGCGCCGGTGGCGCGCATGCGCTCGGCGATGTCGTCCGAACCCTCACGAGCAACATGGACCAGCTCGTCCAGGTTGAGGTGCAGATCGCGGAAGTTCGGCCCGACGATGTTCCAGTGAGCCTGCTTTCCGACCAAGTCCAGTGCGATCAGATCGACCAGCACGGCCTGCAGATTGGCTGCCAGTTCGCTCGAGGCCTGGAAAGCGTTCACCGACTTCTGAGGGGCAGAAACTGTCATGGCTCTCTCTCCTAACGTCTTGAGTACCGGTGCAACGGCCTGCGCTTGCTCGCGTGATCCAAGCCAGGCGATCGCATCTCTCGTGCTAGGGGAACACCCCCTGGACGCCCGATATTCCGTGGGCTCGGCGCATCGCGCTAAGTGCGTCCTTACCGCGAACCCCCCATTGGTCCGGACGGATTCGAGTCACGAGCGCCCGAATCCCACCCGTACGGGGGTTTCGTGGTCCGGATCAACCACTGAGACTGGGACTATGAGCGAAACCACCAGCAACGGAATCCCTGCCCAAGAACAGCAGCCTCCGGGCCTGACCTCCAAGATGTCCCCGCGGCCCGACCACGGCGAACAAAGCTGGGTCGGACGCAACCGGCTACCCGGCATGAAGGCCCTGATCACCGGCGGCGATTCGGGAATCGGTCGGGCAGTGGCCATCGCCTTCGCTCGGGAGGGCTGCGACGTGGCGCTGAGCTATCTTCCTGAGGAACAAAGCGACGCCGAAGACACCCAGAACTGGATCGAGAAATCGGGAGCACGCTGCTTTCTGCTGCCCGGCGACATCACCGATGAAGCAACCGCGCGCGGCGTGGTGGACACCGCTGCCGACCTGCTGGGAGGACTCGACGTTCTCGTCAACAATGCCGGCTTTCAGTGGGCCCGGCGGGAACACGGGATCGCCGACGTCACGACTGACCAGATGGATCGCATCTTCAAGACGAACCTCTACGCGATGTTCTGGATGACTCAGCAGGCGCTCACACACATGGGCGAGCACGCCAGCATCATCAATCTTTCGTCGATTCAGGCCTACGATCCCTCGACCCCACTCATCGACTACGCGGCGACCAAGGCGGCCATCAACAACTTCACCGTCAATCTCGCCGCAGAGGTCGGGCCCCGCGGAATCCGGGTGAATGCCGTGGCTCCCGGCCCGATCTGGACGCCGCTGCAGCCAGCCACCAAGAGCGGCGACAGCATGCCCAAGTTCGGGCTCAACACCCCGCTCGGACGACCTGGCCAGCCGGCCGAGCTGGCTGGCGCGTTCGTCTTCTTGGCCAGTCCGCACGAAGCGTCCTACGTCTCGGGCACGGTGGTCGGCGTCACCGGAGGGCGTCCGGTCTTCTGAGTCCGTGCGCTGACGGCCCCGACCGTGCTGGCTGGGTGGCAGTGCCGGCCTGATACACCTGTGAGCAACAATGAGTCATGGACGAATTCGCGCCGGTGACTGTTGCCATCGTCAATGACTACCCGGTGGTGGTCCGGGGAGTCGCCGAACTGCTGAGGGACGATCCGCGTCTGGATGTCGTCGAGATCGACTCCGTGGCCAAGCCGGCCCAGTCGGTCAATGTGGTTCTCTTCGATGCCTTCGCGGCCACACAGGAGGCTGCGGGTGTGACCCGGCTGATCACTGACCCGAGATATGACCGGGTGGTGATCTACAGCTGGAACGTGCAGGAGCCGAGAGTCCGGCAGGCTCTCGGGTTGGGCATCGACGGCTACCTGTCCAAGGCCTTGTCGGCCGGCGAACTCGCGGACGCGCTCGTCCGGGCTCATGACGGGGAGTGCGTGATCGAGTTGGGAGATCTCGCCACCGAGATGGCGCGCGGGCGGTGGCCAGGCCAGACCGAAGGCCTTTCGGCCAGAGAGGCCGAGATCGTCGCGCTCATCACCCAGGGCGTGACCAACGAGGACATCGCCCGCATGTGCTATCTCAGCATCAACTCGGTGAAGTCGTACATCCGCTCGGCCTACCGGAAGATGGGTGTCGAACGGCGCAGTCAAGCGGTGTTGTGGGGAATCCAGAACGGTATGGTCCCGAAAGTGACCCAGCTGCAGTCCTGACCTCGCAACGCATCAGGCCCGGTCGCCCGCGAAGGACGACCGGGCCTGAACAGACTCGGCTCTATTGGTTACGCGCCGATGGCCGGGCGTGCCTCAGCAGCAGGAAGCGCGGAGTTGATGGAGTCCACCGACGCCTTGGCGTCGCCGAACAGCATGTAGGTGTTGTCCAGGAAGAACAGCGGGTTCTCCACACCTGCATAGCCGGGCTTCATCGACCGCTTGAAGACCACGACCTTCTTGGACTCCCAGACGTGCAGGACCGGCATACCCGAGATCGGGGTGCCAGGCTCCATCGCGGTCGGGTTGACGGTGTCATTGGCACCGATCACCAAGACGACATCGGTCTCGTCGAACTCGTCGTTGACCTCGTCCATCTCGTAGACGATGTCGTAGGGCACGCGGGCCTCGGCGAGCAGCACATTCATGTGGCCGGGCAGCCGTCCGGCAACCGGGTGGATCGCGAATCGCACCTGGACGCCGGCCTCGGTGAGCCGCTTGGTCAGCTCGGCCACCGGATACTGGGCCTGCGCGACCGCCATGCCGTAGCCGGGAGTGATCATCACCGAACGCGCATCGGCGAGCCAGGAAGCCAGCTCGTCGGCCTTGACCTCCTGGATCTCACCGGCCGGCCCCTCGGAGGTGGCCGCAGCGGTGGTGCCGAAACCACCGAGGATCACCGAGATGAACGAGCGGTTCATGGCCTTGCACATGATGTAGCTCAAGATCGCGCCCGAAGCGCCCACCAGGGCACCGGTGATGATCAGCACGTTCATGCCCAGGGCGAAACCGCTGAAGGCAGCCGCGAATCCGGAGTAGCTGTTCAGCATCGAGATGACCACCGGCATATCCGCACCGCCGATAGCGGCAACCAGGTGGAAGCCCAGGAACAGGCTGAGCAGGGTCAGCACAATGAGCGGGAACCATGAGTGTGAGTTCTGGAACCACACACCAGAGGCGATGATGCCGACCCCGGTGATCAGGTTGATCCAGTTGCGTCCCGGCAGCGTCAGTGGCTTCGACGAGATCTTCTCGGCCAGCTTGCCCCAGGCCACGATCGAACCGGTGAAGGTGACCGCACCGATGAACACGCCGATCCAGATCTCGGCGAGATGGAACCCGACCGACTCGATCTGGTGCCCGGCCAGCAGTTCCTGGCGGGTCTCGATGAAGACGTTCAGCCCGATGAGCACCGCGGCCAGACCGACGAAGGAGTGCAGCTGGGCGATCAGCTGCGGCATGCCGGTCATCTCGACCCGGGTCGCCTTGAACAACCCGATGACCGCACCGATGAGCATCGCAACGATCAGCAGGACCAGCGGAACCACGCCGCCCTTGCCGACGAAGCTGGGCATCTGATCGGCCCAGTCCGCGCCGCGCCACGATTCGGGCGCCCAGACCGCGGTGATGGTCGCGCCGACGGCGAGCACCATGCCCAGGATGCCGAAGGCGTTGCCGCGCTTCGAGGTCTCGAACTTGGCGAGGCCCGCCAGCGCGAAGATGAAGAGCACACCGGCGACGATGTAGGTCGCCTGTACGAAATTGGCTAGCATCGCCGATCAGCCCTTCCGGAACATCGTGAGCATGCGCTGGGTCACGGTGAACCCACCGAAAACATTGATACTGGCTATCAGCACGGCTGCCGTCGCGATGATCTTGATGGCCATGCTGTCATTGCCGAGCTGGCTGATCGCACCCACCAGGATGATGCCGGAGACCGCATTGGTCACGCTCATCAGCGGGGTGTGCAGCGCGGAGGTCACATTCCAGACCACGTAGTAGCCCACCACCAGGGCGAGCGCGAAGATCCCGAAGAGCCGGACGAAAGCAGGCGGCGCGAAGGTGAGCAGCGCGATCGCCGCGACCGCCAGCACCGCGACCAGCCCGAAGCTGATCCACCACGGTTTCGGGGGCTTGGGCTCCTCGACCATCCCGCTGGGCAGTTCCGGCTTGTCGGGTTGTGGCTTGGGGGCAGCCGAGACTTGGATCGGCGGCGGCGGGAAGGTGATCTCGCCGTCGCGGGTGACCGTCATATTGCGCAGCACTTCGTCGTCGAAGTTGATGACGATCTGTCCATCGGATTCGGGAGTGGCCAGCTTCAGCAGGTTCACCAGGTTGGTGCCGTAGAGCTGGCTGGCCAGGGCCGGCAGCCGGCTGGCCAGGTCGGTGTAGCCGATGATGGTCACGTCGTTGTCGGTGACGATCTTCTGACCCGGCACGGTGAGTTCACAGTTGCCGCCGCCCAGTGCCGCGAGATCGACGATGATGCTGCCCGGCTTCATGGCCGCCACCATCTCGGCGGTGATCAGCTTGGGCGAGGGACGCCCCGGGATCGCCGCGGTCGTGATGAGGATGTCGACCTTCTTGGCCTGCTCCATGTAGAGCTCGGCGGCGCGGACGTTGTAGTCGTCCGAGGTCTCCTTGGCGTAGCCGTCGGAGCTGACACCCTGATCGCTGGTCGCGGTGCGCACCTTGAGGAAGGTGGCTCCCATCGATTCGACCTGCTCGGCGGTCTCCGGCCGGACATCGGTTGCGTAAACCTCGGCGCCGCGGGAGTTCGCGGCCCCCAGCGCGGCCAGGCCGGCCACCCCAGTGCCGATGACGAAGACCTTCGCGGGGGCGACCTTGCCGGCCGCAGTCACCTGACCGCCGAAGGTGCGCCCGAACTCGTAGGACGCCTCGACCACTGCCCGGTAACCGGAGATGTTGGCCATTGAGCTCAGCGCGTCCATCGACTGGGCGCGCGAGATACGCGGCACCATGTCCATCGACATGCCCGTCACGCCGCGAGCCTGCAGGGCGTCGAGCAGTGCCTCGTTCTGCCGGGGATTGAGGAAGGTGATCAGCACCGCACCCCTGCGCATGGACTCGAGTTCGTCGACACTCGGCTCGTTGACGGCCAGCACGATGTCGGAGCCCCAGACATCGGTCTTCGACCCGAGCTGAGCCCCAGCCAGCTCGAACGCCGAGTCGGGGAAAGATGCGCGCTGACCTGCGCCGGTTTCGACGACCACTGTGTAGCCCAATTTGATCAGCTGCGGCACCGTCGTTGGTGTGGCAGCAACCCGGTGCTCACCGGGCAGCGATTCGCGCGGAATGCCTATCTGCATGGCGGACAGCTTAGCGGGCCCCATCTGGGCACTGATGCGGGGGGCCATTCGTCCTGACATGGCGCAAGACCTGGGGTTGGCAGGACGCGCGAGTGCCGCAGGCCCTAGATTTGAACTCGGACGGCGGATCAGGAGCGTGGGCACCGACGAGGCTCCGGTCGTCGTGGACGCTATCCGCCGGCACGAGGTTGCATCATCATGCGAGGAGACGAGTCATGGCTAAGGTTTGCATTACCGACGCCGTTCCCGAGGCGGGTCTTGACGAACTGCGCGCCGCCGGCCACGAGATCCGCAGTTGGACCGGCGAACAGCCACCCACGCGCGCCGAGTTGCTCGCCCAGGTCAGCGGCGCCGACGCCGTGCTGAGCGTGCTCACCGACGGGGTGGACCGGGAGTTCCTGGACGCTGCGGGACCGCAGCTCAAGGTGGTGGCCAATATCGCCGCCGGATTCAACAACATCGATCTCGAGCTGTGCAAGCAGCGCGGCATCGTGGCCACGACGACCCCCGGGGTGCTGTTCGACTCCACCGCCGACACCGCATTCGGTCTGCTGTTGATGGTCACCCGGCGCTTCGGTGAGGCCGAACGCCTGGTCAGGGCCGGCACACCGTGGCGCTATCGCACCACCTTCATGCTCGGCCACGCCATCCAGGGGATGCAGATCGGCCTCATCGGCGCGGGTCAGATCGGCACCGCCATGGCCCGGCGATGCAAGGCGTTCGGTATGCGGATCGCCTACGCGAGCGAGCATCCGATGAAGGAGCCCGCACGCAGCGAACTGGAGGCCGTCGGCCTGCCGATCGATGAGCTGGTCGCCACCAGCGACGTCATCAGCCTGCACTGCCCGCTGACTCCTCAGACCCATCACATTCTCGATGCCCAGCGGTTGGCGGCCATGAAGCCGGGCTCGTACATCATCAATACCGCCCGCGGGGCCTGTATCGATGAAAAGGCGCTCGTCGAGGCCCTCAAGTCGGGTCATCTGGCGGGCGCTGGGCTGGACGTCTACGAGCACGAGCCGGCGATCGAGCCGGGGCTGCTCGGCATGGAGAACGTCGTCCTGCTGCCCCATCTCGGTTCGGCGACGGTGGAGACCCGCATCACCATGACCGCACTGGCCGCCGCGAATGTCCTTGCCGTGCTGGACGGCAAGCCCGCGGTGACGCCGGCCCCCGGGTTCTGACTCCCCGCTGCGGGGCGGGAGGCCCCCACCGGCGACAAGACCGCGAGGCGGCCGCGCGTCGGCAGCCCTCAGGGATGACGCCAGACCGACAGATAGCGCCAGCCGCTGATCCGTTCCCAGCTCGCACCGGGCAGAATCCCCTGGATCGCGTCGCGCGTCTCGGACCAGCCCTGCAGCGCGTCCATCTTGATGGTGTCGGGTTCCCACCTGGTCGCCCCGATGCGTGCCACCAGGTCGCCGGGAATGTCGGCTGCTGACCGCAGCCTTTCGCCGATTCCCTTGTTGCGTGCGTATCCGACGTCCACCAGCAGGCCACCGGGGCGCAGCACCCGGCGCATCTCGACCAGCGCCAACTCCAGCCGGGTCTGATGCAGCACCATGACGGCGACCACGGCGTCGAACGAGTCGTCCGCAAACGGCAGCCCGGTGGCGTCTCCGATCATGAAGTGGGTGTTCTCACCATCGTCGGGAAGCACCCGGGAGTCGGGGTCGATCCCGACGACCTGGTGTCCCTGTTCGGCGAGGTAGCGGGCCAGGGTGCCTTCGCCGCAGCCGACGTCCAGCACGAGCGGGCAGTCGGCGATCAGCTCGGCGACCCGCGGATACTGCTGGGAGTTGTGGTTCCAGCGGTCGGCGAACGGATGATTCTTCGGCATGGAGATACCCCTCGCGGCGGGCTTGACTGTCGCGTCCACCTTAGTGCTCGGAACGGCGGTGATCGGGAGGCGGCATAGAGTTGCTGCGACGCCCCGATCACAAGGAGAACGCAGATGACTGACAGGTTGGAGTTCCTGCAAGGAGTCGCCAAGCTGCACGCCTTCTACACCGAACAGGTACGCATGCTCGCCCATGCCTACAACCTCACCGACGAACAGGCGGCGAAACTGCTGGATGGTTACGGCTACTACAACGTGGCGCGCTCGATCCTGCATCCACCGAAAGTGAACGTCATTCCGGTCGTGTCGGACGAGCCCGAGCCGGATGCGTGAGTTCACCTCGCTACCGGGTTGCCGAGACCATCGACACGGTCTTCTTCGACCTGGACGATACCCTCAGCGACTACGGCTCGACTCGCGATGCGGCGGTTCGCGAGTGGGTTTCCGGCTTCACTGATTGGCACCTGAGCCCCGACCAGAGCGCTCGGCGCTGGGAGGAACTCGAGGTCCACTGGTTCGCCAGGTACACCGCCGGCGAGCTCGACCTGCTCGGCCAGCGCGCCCAACGGGTCCGCGACTTCCTGCCAGGGGCCGCCGATTGGCCGCTCGACAAGGCCATTGATGCGTTCGACGAGTTGCGGGCGATCTACGAGTCGAACTGGCGGCCGTTCCCGGACGCCGAAGCTGCCCTGCAGCGAGCGTTGGCTTCGGGACGCCGGGTCGGCATCCTGACCAACGGCGAAACCGACTATCAGACTCGTAAGATGCGCGGGCTGGGCCTGCTGGACGAGCGCCTGGTGATGCTCGCCAGTGGTGATCTGCCGGCCGCGAAACCCGATCTGCGAGCCTTTCAGGCCGCCTGCGCGCGGATGTCGACGTCACCGCAGCGGGCGTTGATGATCGGAGACAATCCGGTCACCGATATCGCCGGCGGCAGCGCCGCGAACCTCACCGTCTGCCAGCTCTGCCGCGACGGCGCACCGCCGGTGACCGAGATCTGGGTGCGCTCACTCGACGAGATCGGTTTCTGATGCCGGTGCCCTGCCGTGTGCAGATCGCCGAGACCACCGATGTGGAGGCACTGATCGTCCCGCATCGCGCGTCGATGGAGGTCGCCTATGCGGGGTACTTCAGCACCCCGTTTCCCAGTGATGAGACCCTGCGCGACGAGTGGCGGACGCTGCAGGCCGCCGGCGCGACCACCCTGCTGGCCCGCTGCGCAGGGAACCCGGCCGGGGTGATCGCCTGGCAGCTGATCGACGGCGAGGGCTTGCTTTCCCGGCTCTACGTGCATCCCGGCTATCAGGGTCAAGGCATTGGCCGGGCGCTGCATGATTCGGCCCTGCGCAGTCTCGCGGCGTTGGGTTGCCGCCGCGCGAACCTGTGGGTCTTGGCCGTCAACGAACCGGCCATCGGCATCTACCAGCACTGGGGATGGCGGCACGTTCCGGACGCGCCACGAGCACCATTCGGGCTGCCCGAACGGCATTTCGTCCGCGATCTCCCCGTTGCCGGCCGCACCCGCCTCGGCTAGCGGGATGAGCTGCCGACAGCCGTGTTCTGCCGGTCAGCGCCGACGCATCACAGGCTCGCAGGTTAGGGTACGGTACCCGGAGGGCAGACGATGAGACTTCAAGGTTGGGCGACGGCCTGCGCGGCAGCCGTGCTACTGAGCAGCTGTGGCGTGCCCACCGACATCGCCGATCCCCCGACCACCAGCAGCGTCGGAGACGCGGGGGACGGCAGCACGGTGGTCTCGATCGGTGCGCTCAGCTGCCGGCTGCCGGACAGCGACCAGGCTCGTACCCAGACAGAGCGCCTGATGGCCGCAGAGACCCAGTTCTCCGGCTCCGGAACCGATAAGGTGGCGTTCGCAGTGCACGACTACCAGACCGGGGTGACCTGCTCGCGCAATGACGGGACCGGCTACGAGGCGGCGAGCATCATCAAGGTGGCCACCGTCGCCGCCCTGCTCTGGCAGATCGAGCAGGACCCCTGGCTGGAGTTCACCACCGAGCAGGAAGAACTGGCCACGGCCGCGATCACGATCTCGGACAACGACGCCCAGGAGATGCTGTGGGAGCTCATCGGCGGCTCGCCGGGCCTGGAGCTGTTCCTCGCGGCTGCCGGGATGAGCCACACCACTACCGATCCCGATGGTGCGTGGGGGCTGACCTCGACCACAGCCGGCGACCAACTGCTGCTGCTCGACGTGCTGGTCGACGGTGAGTTGCTCTCGGCAGGGCATCGCGCCTTCCTGCTGGGACTGATGCGTGACGTCGACCTGGAGCAGGTCTGGGGCGTCAGCTCCGGCGCGCCGGCCGGGGCGTCCATCGCCTTGAAGAATGGCTGGCTGGACGATCCGGTGTACCCCGGCACATCCGGAGGCGATGAGGCCGACTGGCCGCAAGCCCAGGATGGCGCCGGCTCCCCGCAGCGGCAGTACGATCGCCTCGACTCCGATACCGATGACTTCGATGCCACCTGGACGAACAACTCGATCGGCTACATCAGCAGTGCCACCGCGGCCTACTCATTGGCGGTGCTCAGCGATGGAAACGTCTCCGACGAAGCCGGACGCCAGATCGTGAGCCAGACGTCCAGGCTGGTCGTCGAGGCGCTGCTCGGCTGACGGCCCCCGGCCGGCGGAGGCATGCTCACGCGAGGGTGGGCACCAGGGTCTTACCGGGTCAGGATGAACCGGCACCGGATTCAGTGGTGGCTCTCGGCCGCATTGAGCTGCAGCAGATAGACACTGTCGCGCAGTTTGGTGGCCTGCGCACGGCTCAAGGTTCCGGCCTCGTACATGTCCTGGATGAAGCCCAGCTCGAGACGGAAGCCCTCCTCCTCGACGGTGCGGATCGATTCCCACAGCTGGGCACGGTCCTCGCTGGCGCGGCCCTGCGCATCACCGGCCATCTGACGCTGCCTGCGGTACATCCGCAACAGCACCTCGTGATCGGTCTTCAGCCGCGACGCCGCTTTCGCGCGCTCGGCGACGCTGTGGTCGACCACGCCGCCGAGGTACTGCACCGCCCGTACCTCGAGCAGGATCTGGGCGTCCCTGGTCTTGCCGGAACGCCGGGCGCTCTCCCGCAGCTCGTCCGGACGCTGGCCGCGAAGTCTCCACTGCAGCGCCTGAGTGCGCATCAAGGACGTGAAGATGCCGCGACGCTTTCCGGTCGACACCACCGACAGATTGCGTCGCAGGATGACCGAGCAAATACGTGCCGTCTCCGGGTCGATGGCGTCGGTGTACTTCAGTTCCTGCAGGTAGAGCTCCTGATCGGCGATCACCTCGGTGCGCAGCTGCTGCAGCACCGCGGCATGCTCGTCGTCCTCGGACAGTTCGCGGATCTGCAGCTTGTACTCGTTGACCACGATCGACACCGGCATCGCGGTGGCCGCGGTCGACTGTTCACGTAGCGCCCGGACGACCCTGTTCAAGATCTCCACGTGAATGCGCGCCAGCTTCTGTTCCTCGCCGGAATTGTCGGCCTTGGGGGCGAGCACCGGCACCACGAAGTTGGCCAGCAGCAACGTCAGCAGGATGACACCGGAGGCCAGGAATATCAGCTCGTCACGCTGGGTGAACAGACTGCCGTCCGCGATCGTGTAGGGCAGGGTGAAGGAGATCGACAGGGTCACCGCCCCTTTGGGACCCGCGAAGGTGGTGACCGCCGCGTCGCGAACCACCTGGGAGTTCAGCAGTTCGGTACCGGGCACCGTCCTGCTCAGTTTGCGTTTGTGCAGGATCTCCATCACGAGAATCCACCCGAAGCGCAGCGCCACCGACATGAACGTCACCGCGAAAATGAGCATGACGAGGCTGATCGGATTGGTGGCGTCCTCCCACGAATGCTCGATCGCATACGGCAGTTGCATGCCCAGCAGCACGAACACCACGCCGTTGATGACGAATGTCAGCACTTCCCAGACGCTGGACGAGACGAGTCTGACGCGCGCCTGATAGCTGGAGCGCAGCTGCGGGAACAAGGTCATGACCAGGCCCGCGGCGACCACGCCCAGGATGCCGGACGCATGGATCTCCTCGGTGACCAGGAAGATGATGAACGGCGTGAGCACCTCGAAGACGACGTGGAAGACGGTGCTCTCCAGGCCGATCGCGCGCACCGAGCGCAGGATGATCACCGCGAGAAGGCCGAGCAGCGCACCGGTGGTCAGCCCACCGAAGAATGACACTGCGAACGAGGCGCCGGCTTCGGCGAGGTGGAAAGCGCCGGTTACCAGGGCTGCCACTGCGAACTGGAAGGAGACGATGCCGGACGCGTCGTTGATCAGGGCCTCACCCGACAGCAACGACTTCTGTCTCGTGTTCAGTTCTAGGCTTCGCGACAGCGCGGTCACGGCGGCTGCGTCGGTGGGGCCGAGCATCGCGCCCAGCGCGAACGCGCCTGCCAGCGGAATGGTCGGGGCCAGCCAGTTGAGGGCGAACCCGATGGCGAGCGCCGAGACGAGCACCAGACCGATCGCCAGCGACAGGATGCTGCCGAGGTTGCGCACGAACATCTGCTTGTTGATCTTGCGCGATTCATCGAAGAGCAGCGGGGCGATGAACAGCACCAGGAACAGTTCCGGGCTCGTCGAGATGTGCAGGGGCTCACCGACCACTGATGCCAGCAGTGCGCCGATCATGATCTGCACCAGCGGCAGCGCGAGTCGGGTCAGCAACTGATCCAGCACTGCGGACACCAGGACCACGGACAGCACCAGCAGGATGAGGTCGAAGGTCTCCATACGGTGCTATCCCCGTTCGCCCGGCTCTGCGCCGGTGGCAATCGGGCGTCCCGACGGTGCATATGCCGACCACGAGCCCACGAACAGTCGTCCGCGACCCAGGCCGGCATATTCCATCGCCAGCAGGTCGTGGCAGGCGGTCACTCCCGACCCGCAGTAGACGATCGCCTGCGCGGCGTCAGTGACACCGATGGCCTGATACTGCTCCCGCAACTGTTGCGGAGTGCGGAAGCGCAAGTTGGAGTCCAGATTGTCGCCCAGCGGGGCGTTCAGCGCGCCAGGGATGTGGCCCGCGGCCACCCCGGTCGGCTCTGTCGTGCCCTGGTAGCGCTCGGAGGCGCGGGCGTCGATCACCAACGGTCCGGCAACGGCCTCGTCCATGGTGGCGGTCTGACCCTCGTCCCAGCCGCGCGCGGTGAACGACCCCTCAGCAGGATCGGGGATCTGCGTGGTGAGAGCATGCGGCCAGCTGTGCAGGCCGCCGTCCAGAAGCGCGGCCTCGACACCCAGTGCTCGCAGCATCCACACCAGACGTCCGGCGGAAAAGCCGCCAGCGTCGTCATAGGCGACCACCGTGGAATCGTCCGAGATGCCGGCCCGGCTCATGGCGGCGGCGAAGTCGGCGGGATCGGGCAACGGGTGGCGTCCACCCTCGACGGTCGGCGCAGCGGACAGTTCGGTATCGAGGTCGATGAAGACCGCTCCGGGGATGTGACCTTCGAGATAGCTCTCGTATCCGGTAGTGGCGCCGAGCGCCCAGCGCAGGTCGACGATGACGGCCTCGGGGTGTTTCTCCAACCATGCAGGGCTGACTACGGGAACCATCATCGCCTCATTTCGGACATACTCGTCTTGTTGGAGACGCCGTGGTGCTGAGTCATCATCGACGCCTGCCTTCTTCGGGTGGTTGGTCCGATTTTCCCATGGCTTGATGTGCGAACAGCACAGTTTCCATGCTCGTTGCCGGATTAGCCATCGGCGAATTCATCTGTTATGGGCCGGTGCTCGCCTGGCGAACGCGATCGGATTGGAGTAGACAGCCAGTCATGAGAGCCCGACCCGAACCAGCCGTACGCTGCCCCTGCTGCTCGGGAGGCACCTGGGGTGCCTGCTGCGGGCGCTTTCTGGACGAGGGACTCAACCCGCCGACGCCGGAGGCGCTGATGTGTTCGCGCTTCTCGGCGTTCGCCGTCGGGGATGCCGACTACCTGCAGCGGACCTGGCATCCGGCAACCAGACCGCGCGCCATTGATCTCGACCCCGAACTCAACTGGTATCGCCTCGACGTGCTGGCCAGCCGCGGCGGTCCGTTCGACGATGACGGCATGGTCGAGTTCATCGCCTACTACCGCTCACCCGCCGGCAGAGGGCAGGTGCACGAGCGGTCCCGGTTCGAGAAGGTCGACGGGCATTGGCTGTATCTGCACGGCCTTCAGCTGGGCTGACCGGCGGTCATCCCCGCTCGGGAGCGGCCCGGTCGGTGGCCAGACCGGCTTCGACCAGCACCCGGACGATCTGGTCGACGGTCGCCTCCCGGGGCTCGCGCCCGTCAGGCAGCAGCGGGGCCGCCGAGAAGTAGCCGCCCTTGCCGGCGTGTTTGAGCGGGCCGATCCTGATGATCTCCAGCCGCCCGTCGCGGCGGGCCCGGTTCCACGGCGAATCGCGGAAGACCGGCCAGCGCCGGGCGAAGAACAGCACCCCGAGGCTCTGTACCTTGTCGGTGTCGCCACGCAGGTGCCAGATCTGCTGGGCGCGGTCGAGTCCGGGGTCGGCGGACAGGATGCCCGCCATCGACATCACCCGCACCGGGATGCCCAGCGCAGCCAGGTACCAGGCCGCCCCGGCGGCGATCTGGGCACCGCCACTCCAGCCGAGCAGGGTGACCGGACGACGATGCTCCGGCGCATAGCCGTTGCGGATGAGTGCCGCAGCGATCTGATCGGCGATGGCCAGATTGAAGACCGGGCCGTAGCGCCGGTCGGAGCTGACGAACATCTGGAACGCATTGCGCAGGTTGATCCCGAACGCCAGCGCCCTCAGCCGGTTCTTCTCGAATTTCCAGCGTGCCAACGCCTGCCAGACGCGGCTGAACCGGCGGCCCTGGGTCAGGGCCGTGTTGGCCACCGAGTAGGGGTAGATCTGCCAGATCACCCGGGTTCGGCCGATGCGTTCGGCGAGTCGTTCAACCAGGGGGATTTCGACCACCGGAAGCTCATCTGGGCCGCTGATGCCGAGGCCCGACAGATAGACCAGATAGTGCCCCTGTTCGGCGGGCAGGGCGGCCGGCACCGCATCGTCGGGTTGGTCGCCCGGATGCCCGAAAGCCTCGTCGAGCGATGGCCAGCGGATCGTCGGCTCGTCCATCTCGCCGCGCCGCCACCAGCTCAGCGCTTCCCGGGGGGCGATCAGCCCCGCGATCACCAAGCCGGCCACGATGATCGCGACGATCTGCCCGATCATCGTGGCTCCCCCATCTTCGCCGATGCCATCAGGTCGCGTCCGGTCAGTCCCGGCGAGCCGCTGACCAGGCAGAACACCCGTTCACGCAGCCGGATCGGAGAACGCTCGATGGCAACGTCGATCGCCTCGGCGGCCAGCCACGCGGCCGCTGCGACAGCCAGCGCAGCTGTGCTGCCCACGCCCAAGGCCGGACGCAGCAGCTGCCACAGCAACAGCAGATGCCAGACCTTCACGATGCGTGCCACCCCCGGCCCGGTGTAGGGCAGCACGACGAGGAAGCCCAGCCAGTAGGGGGCGAAGGCGATCAGCACGCTCGGCAGCACGGCGCCGATCCGCGGTGAGCCACCCAGCAGGAGCCAGCCCAGGCCGGTCACCAGGGCAGCCTCGATGGCCGCGGCCAGCAGCGTCCCGAGCCCGGAAGCGACGAGGGTGAGCAGCGTGCGCCAGCGTCCGACCCGGTTGATCGCCAGCAGGGCCCACTGCCCCACCATCAGTGAGATGCCGGCCACGACGCCGACTCCGACCGGAACCGCCCATGCGAACTGCGCCAGGTGCTGTGCGGCGCAGGAGGAGTCGACGGCCAGTCCGCAGCCGACGGTGCCCATCAGCGCGTTCACGTATTCGCCAAGCCAGCTCCCCACGCCGCCAGTCTGACACGCGTGGGCCAGCCGGTGGCCATTGCTCTGCGACCATATGGTTGGCCCATGACCTTCGAACTCGGCATCACGGTCGACCAGTCCGATCCGATCGGCGAAGCGGCAGCCTGCCCCGCGCCCATCGTGCAGCTGCTGATCGGCGATCCGCAGAGTTGGAAGACCCCCAAGCTCGGCTATCCTGCCGGGCCCGAGGCGCTGCGGGACGCCGCCGAGTCGGCCGGGGTGGGCATCTACGTGCACGCTCCCTATGTGATCAATGTGGCGTCGACCAACAACCGGATCCGCATCCCGAGCCGCAAACTGCTGCAGCAGCATGTCAGCATGGCTGCCAGGATCGGAGCACGCGGGGTCATCGTGCACGGCGGTCATGTCACCGCGAACGACGATCCGGAGCAGGGCTATGAGAACTGGTTCAAGGCCGTCGACGGCTTGGACCTGGACTGCCCGATCCTGATCGAGAACACCGCCGGTGGCTCACATGCCATGACCCGTCATCTGGACTCCATCGCCAGGTTGTGGGAGGCGATCGGCACGGCTTCCGACTTCGATCGGGTGGGGTTCTGCCTCGACACCTGCCATGCGCATGCCTCCGGCGAGGATCTTTCCGACATCGTGGGGCGGCTGCGCGCGATCACCGGGCGCATCGATCTGGTGCACCTCAACGACTCCCGGGACGCCGCCGGGTCGGGCGCTGATCGGCATGCCCATCTGGGGCAGGGCCAGATCGATCCGCAGCTGCTGGTGGACGTGGTCCGCCAGGCGGCCGCGCCGACCATCTTGGAGACCCACGGCAGCGTGCAGGATCAGTGCCAGGACATGGCCTGGCTCAATCAGCGTCTGTGACCCTCAGATCTGCCCGGGAATCTCAACGCCCAGATCGGAGTCGTCCTCGGCGTCCTGCTCGGCTTGGCTGATCAGGTCCAGGTCGTCGGGTTCGTCGCCGCTGCCGAAGTCGACATTGGCCGCGGCCACCAGGTTCCCGGTCACGTCGGGGTCGAGATCGAGCCAGACCATCCGATTGACGAAGGCGGCCAGCTGGCGTCCGCTGAAATCGCAGTCGTCGAAGCGAGCGGGCGCAGCCAGATGAGCGTCCTCAATCAAGGTGACGTCCCAGCCGCGGTGCACCGCCCCGAGGTAGGTCTGCACTACGCCGTGGTCGGAGCCGAGCCCGGCCAGCCACAACTGGCCCGCCTCGGCTGCCTCGAGTTCGCCGGCCAAATCGGTGTCGATGAAACCGTCATCCCAGCGGTGGTCGATCAGCGTCTCGCCCGGAATGGGCGTGAGTTCGTCGGCCAGTTGCCATCCTGGCTCCCCGACCCGCAGCGCGGCGTCGACGCGTCGCAGCCAGATCACCGGCACCGCGGCCAGCCGCGCCCGGGCGACCAGGTCGGCCATCACGACCAGGGTGTTCACGCTGCCGGGGATCTGTTCGGCGAAGTGCTGCTGCGCGTCCACGATGACCAGCGCCGAGGCGGTTCGCTGCGGGAATCGACTCATGCCGCGAGCCTACTCGGCCGCGGCGCCGCGCGGGCCGCAGTGCGGAACCGCCCGTCCGGGATGCCCGGCTGGGGCATAATCCGAGGTCTGCTCCAGAATGAGGTTCGATGACTGCCACCATCGCGGGAATGCTCGCCGGATTCTCGCTGATCATCGCGATCGGCGCCCAGAATGCCTTCGTGCTGCGACAAGGTATCCGCCGTGAGCATGTCGGCGTCGTGGTGAGCATCTGCGCGGCCTGCGACTTCGTCCTTATCATTGCCGGCACGCTGGGGGTTGGAGCCCTGGTGACCGCGCACCCGGTCGTCCTGACGGTGTTCAAGTGGGCGGGCGCGGCCTATCTGCTGTGGTTCGCGTTCACGTCGTTTCGCTCGGCGATGCATCCGCAAGCGCTCGAGATGCGCGAGAGCTCGCCGTCGCGGTCGATCGTGCTGAGTGCTCTGGCGATCACGCTGCTGAACCCGCACGTCTACCTCGACACGGTCGTGATGCTCGGCAACCTGGCCAACCAGCACGGCCCCGATCGCTGGTGGTTCACCCTCGGCGCCTGCCTGGCCAGTCTCATCTGGTTCCCGGCCCTCGGTTACGGAGCCCGGGCCCTCGCCGGTCCGCTTGGGCGGCCCGGGGTCTGGCGGCTCATCGATCTGGTTATCGGGATGGTGATGATCGCGATCGCGATCAGACTCATCACCTTGTGACCACCAATGCCGCTGCGATGTGACCACCAACGCCGCCGCGATCGCCGGTCAGCTGGGCCTGTGGAACCATGGAGGCAGGCAGTCGCCTGCCAGGACCCGAGGCATACAGAAAGAGGGCGTAACGATGGGTTTCCGGGATTTCTTCGGCAAGGAGCCCCCGGCCGCTGACGAATCGACGATCTCGGTTCCGGACGCCTTGGGCATGCTTGCCAAGGGTGGTGCGATCATCGACATCCGCAGCCGGACCGAGTACGAACGCGGTCACATCCCCGGGTCGAGGCTGATCGCGGTCACCGATCTGCAGCCGTCGGCGATGGACGCGATCTGGGGCGACGATCCGCTGGCGATGCTCGATCCCGACACCGCCCAGAAGGCCATCATCGTGGTGAGTTCCACGCCGGCTCATGCGGCCGCAGTGGCTCACCTGCTACGCGATCAGCAACTGAACGCCTATTGCCTGGCGGGGGGCCTGTTGGGTTGGGTCCGCGACGGACAGGTGCTGATCCCCGGCCCACCTCGTTGATTGGCGCGAGGCCGCGCCCGGAAGGTAGACTCGTGCTTTGTGTCGGACGCGTCCGTAGCGTCCCTCGCATGCAATACGCCCTCCTGCCACGGGAAATACCCGCGGCCGCCTAGTCCGAAGGAGGTGGAGTTCGCGTATGCGTAAGTACGAGATCATGATCATCATTGACCCCGATGTCGACGAGCGTCAGGTGCCGGCTCTGCTGGAGAAGCATCTGAAGGTCATCACCGCGTCCAATGGCACTGTCGACGGTCAGGACGTCTGGGGCAAGCGCCGGATGGCCTACGAGATCAACAAGAAGGCCGAAGGCACCTATGCGGTGCTCAATGTCACGGCCCCCGCCGATGCGGTCAAGGAAATGGATCGGCTCATGTCCATCGATGAGCAGATCATGCGCGCCAAGGTGATGCGCACCGACAAGAAGTGAGTCAGCTCGGCGAGATTGTCCACAGATCGGCAGCACTCTGAGCGTTTGTCAGTGGGCTGACCAATACTTGAAGAACTCGCCACAACTCGCTTTCACACTCGTAACGGAGGAATCTCATGGCAGGTGAGACCCAGATCACACTGGTCGGCAATCTGACCGCTGACCCCGAACTACGGTTCACGCCGTCGGGTGCAGCGGTGGCCAACTTCACCGTGGCGTCGACACCGCGCACCTTCGATCGTCAATCCAATGAATGGAAAGACGGCGAAACCATGTTCCTCAACTGCTCGATCTGGCGTCAGGCGGCCGAAAACGTCGCTGAGACGCTGACCAAGGGCATGCGGGTGATCGTTTCGGGCCGCCTGCGTTCGCGCAGCTACGACGACCGTGAGGGCAATCGCCGCACGGTCTTCGAAGTGGACGTCGACGAGGTCGGGCCGTCGCTTCGGTACGCCACGGCCAAGGTCAACCGGACCTCGTCGGGTTCCGGTGGTGGCTGGCAGGGCGGTGGCCAAGGCGGTCAGGGCAACCAGGGTGGCTACAACCAAGGTGGTCACAGCCAGGGCCCGGGCCAGGACAACTGGCAGGCCGGTGGCTCGTCCTCGCCCAACCGCGGGGTCTCCAACGACCCGTGGGCCGGCGCCCAGAGCGAAGAACCGCCCTTCTGATCGTCCGATCAGATCGGCAACACAACTAACCACAAGGCACATTCCGGCGTGAGCCGGGCTCAGGGAACGCCAAGTTCCCGTCTGAACTAAGGAGCACCACAATGGCCGGTCCACAGCGCAAGCCTGTGAACAAGAGGAAGATCGTCCCCGTCAAGGCGGTCCGCATCGGCAACATCGACTACAAGGACACCGCGACCCTGCGGAGGTTCATCTCCGAGCGCGGCAAGATCCGCGCCCGCCGAGTCACCGGACTCAGCGTGCAAGATCAGCGCAAGGTCGCGATCGCGGTGAAGAACGCCCGCGAGCTGGCGCTGCTCCCGTACACCACGAACGCTCGCTGACCGGGAGGCTGCTGATATGAAGCTCATTCTGACTGCGACTGTCGACAACCTCGGCATCGCCGGCGATGTCGTCGAGGTGAAGGACGGCTACGGACGCAACTACCTGCTGCCGCGCGGCCTCGCCATCGCCTACAACCGCGGTACCGCCAAGCAGATCGAGGGCATCAAGCGCGCCCGCGACGCGAAGCAGATCCGCGACAACACGCACGCCGCCGAGATCCGCGCCCAGCTCGAGGAGCTCCAGGTGCAGGTTCCGGCCCGCACCGATGCCTCCGGCAAGCTGTACGGCGCGGTGAGCGCCAACGAGCTGGCACAGGCTATCAAGAAGGCCGGCGGTCCCACCATCGACAAGCGCGCCATCAAGGCCGCCAAGCCGATCAAGACCACCGGCTCCCATCTGGTTTCGGTCAAGCTGACCGATGCCGTTACCGCGCGCGTCCCCGTCGAGGTCGTCAGCGCCTGATACACACGCGTCAGCACGCCCGGGCCTTTCCGAAGCGTCGTCTGACGTTCAACACCGGTGAGCCCCCGTCCCGATCGCTGCGGCGGGGGCTCACTGCATGTTCGGCCATAGCCCGGCCGCGCCTGTCACGTGGACGATTGCGCTGCGGACGGCGAACCGGCAGGCCTACGCAGCTGCCTCACTTTCGGAACACGACCTAGTGCCCTCAGCCAAAGGGTGCAACAATCGATGTCGTGCGCGTATTTAACTTTTCTGCCGGTCCCGCGATGATGCCGCTGGAGGTCCTCGAACAAGCCCAGGCCGAGTTGCTCGATTGGCAGCACACCGGCATGTCTGTTGCCGAGGTCTCGCACCGGAGCAAGGAATTCGTCGCTTGCGCCGACCACACCCAAGAGCTGCTCCGCCAGATCCTGGGCATCCCCGACAACTACCGGGTGCTGTTCATTCAGGGCGGCGCTTTCGGGCAGTTCGCCGGCGTCCCGCTCAATCTTTCGAAGCCGGGCGACACCGTCGATTTCGTGCTGACCGGGCAGTGGGGCACCAAGGCGTTCAAGGAGGCCAAGAGGTTCGGCCTGAATCCGATCGCCGTGACCGACGAGAAGGCGTCCAACTACACCACGACCCCGGCGCAGGGCACGATCCAGCCCACCGAGGGCGCCGCCTACCTGCACTACACCCCGAACGAGACCATCGGTGGTGTCGAATTCGGCTACATTCCCGAGACCGGTGATGTGCCACTGGTCGCCGACATGAGTTCGACGATCCTGTCGCGCCCGCTCGACGTGTCGAAGTTCGGCGTCATCTACGCCGGCACCCAGAAGAACATGGGGCCGGCCGGGATGGCTGTGGTGATCGTGCGCGACGACCTGCTCGATCGGGCCCGCCTCGACACCCCGTCGATCTGGAGTTACCAGTTGATGGCGGAGAACAACTCGATGCTCAACACCCCGCCCACCTTCTCGATCTATCTGCTCGGCAAGATCCTCGAGTGGGTCATCGCCCAGGGTGGACTGGACGGCATGGCCGTGCGCAATCGCACCAAGGCCGAAACCTTCTACGCTTTCCTGGATGCCTCCGACTTCTACTCCAACCCGGTGGCCCATGATTCGCGCAGCTGGATGAACATTCCCTTCCTGATGGCCAACGCCGACCTCAACAAGCAGTTCGTGGCGCAGGCCGAACAGGCCGGCCTGACCAATCTGGCCGGGCACCGTTCGGTGGGTGGCATGCGGGCATCGATCTACAACGCGATGCCACAAGCCGGTGTCGACGCGCTCATCGAGTTCATGAAGGAGTTCGAACGCGTCCACGCCTGATGCGCTCATCATCACCATGAACTACAGCATCAAGACGCTGAACTCCATCAGCGCACGAGGCCTCTCGAAACTGCCCGAGAGCTATGAGGTGGGTCCTCACGTCGACAATGCGGACGCTTGGCTCGTCCGGTCGGCCAACCTGCATTCGGTCGAGATCCCGGATTCGGTGCTGGCGATCAGCCGGGCTGGGGCCGGGACCAACACCATCCCGGTCAACCAGCTGAGCGGACGCGGAGTCGTGGTCTTCAACACCCCCGGCTCCAACGCGAATGCCGTCAAGGAGTTGGTCTTGGCGGGCATCCTGCTGGGCGCCCGGAACATCCTCCCGGCAGCCGCGTTCGCCCGCCAGCTCACCGGGGATGACAATGAGATCAACGCCGCGGTCGAGGCCGGCAAGAAGCAGTTCGTCGGCTGGGAGCTGCCCGGACGAACCCTGGGTGTGATCGGGCTGGGCGAGGTCGGCGTCCAGGTGGCCAATGCCGCCGAGGCGCTCGGCATGAAGGTGCTCGGCTACGATCCGGCGATCACGATCCGGCACGCCTGGCAACTCAGTTCGCACGTGACGCGGGCGGCGTCCATCGACGAGGTCTTCCGGAGAGCGGACGTGCTGACCGTGCATGTACCGCTGATCGAGGCCACGCAAGGCCTGGTCAATGCCGAACGACTGGCCCTGATGAAGCAGCGGGCGCTGGTGCTGAACTTCTCCCGTGCCGGCATCGTCGACTCCCCGGCGATGGTCGCGGCCCTGGAATCCGGCTCGATCCGCGGCTATGTCTGCGATTTCCCGAGCGCGGAGCTGCTGAACCGGCCGAAGGTCGTCGCGCTGCCGCACCTCGGGGCGTCCACCGTGGAGGCCGAGGAGAACAGCGCAGCGATGGCTGTCAACGAACTGCGTGACTTCTTGGAGAACGGCAATATCTCCAACTCGGTGAACTTCCCCGACGCGGTGCTGGCACGTGAGCCGGATACCACCCGGATCGTCGTGGCGAACGTCAACGTGCCGAACATGGTGGCCGAGATCTCCGCTCTGATCGGCGACGCCGGGATCAACATCACCAACCTGCTGAACAAATCACGCGGTGAGCTGGCGTGGACCATGATCGATGTCAGGGGCCCGGTCACCGACGCGCTGCGCAGCAGCATCGAACAGATCGAAGGTGTCCTGCGGGTCCGCGTCATCGAGCCGTGACCCCTAGTCTTGGCTCATGGAGAGCTACAACCGGGCGAGCACGGGCATCAGGGGGCTCGACCGCATCTTCGATGGTTTGCGGCTCGGCGACAACGTCGTCTGGCAGGTCGACGGTCTCTCCCAGTACCGCGCGCTGATTCAGCCGTTCGCCAAACGCGCCCGTGACGAGGGGCGCCGGCTGGTCTACTTCCGTTTCGGATCGCATGCCCCGCTGCTCGATGACCTCGACGGGGTCGAGATCGTCAAACTGGACGCGTCGTTGGGGTTCGAGAGCTTTGCCTCGGCGGTGCACAAGATCATCACCGAGACGGGGTTCGGCGCCTTCTACGTCTTCGATCTGCTGACCTCGCTGCTGTACACCTGGCGCAGCGATCTTGCCGTCGGCAACTTCTTCAAGGTCACCTGCCCCTACCTGTTCGACCTCGACACGGTCGCCTACTTCGGGCTGATCCGTCGTGAGCACACGTTCGCCACCCTGGCGATGATCCGCGACACCACCCAGCTGCTGCTCGATGTCTACCTCATCGGCGGGGAGACGTACGTCCATCCATTGAAGGTCTGGCTACGGCATTCACCGACGATGTTCTTCCCGCACCTGCTCAGTGGCGACGAAGCCGATCCCATCACCAGCAGCGAGGCCACCGCACGACTCTTCTCGGCCGCCTCGCACCGGGTCGATCCGCCCGACCACTGGCATCGCGTCGTCCAGCAGGGCTGGGCCGCGCTCGACTCGCTGGACGCCGCGGTACAGCGGGAAGCCGCCGACGAACTCATCGACATGTTCATCGGACGCGAGGGACGCGTGGTCGAGCTGTGCCGCGAGTACGTGACGCTGGCCGATCTGCTGACGGTGGCGATGCGCGAGATCGGCACCGGCTACATCGGCGGCAAGTCGGTGGGCATGATCGTGGCCAACGCGATCCTCGATCACGATCCGGAAGCCCGCTTCACCCCCCGAATGGAGCAGAACGACTCGTACTTCTTGGGCAGCGACCTGTTCTACACCTACATCATCGCCAACGGCTGGTGGAAGCTGTGGGTGCAGCAGAAGAGCCACGACGGCTACTTCACCGCGGGCGCCTCACTGAACCGCAAACTCGCCACCGGGCGCTTCCCACCGGTGGTGCGCGAACAGTTCTTGTCGATGCTCGAGTACTTCGGGCAATCCCCCATCATCGCCCGCTCCAGCTCGTTGCTGGAAGACAACTTCGGCAATGCCTTCGCCGGCAAGTACGAATCGGTCTTCTGTGCCAATCAGGGCACGCCCGAAGAGCGGTTGCACGCGCTGGAGGACGCCGTGCGCACCGTCTACGCCTCGGCGATGAGCAGTGAGGCCCTCGAATACCGCCGCAACCGGGGGCTCGACAGCTCCGACGAGCAGATGGCGATCCTGGTGCAACGGGTCAGCGGAGACCACCACCAGGGATTGTTCTTCCCGCACGCGGCCGGGGTCGGGAATTCGTCCAACCTGTATGTCTGGGACCCCGACATCGACCCGGACGCCGGCATGCTGCGGCTGGTGCTGGGCCTGGGCACCCGCGCCGTGGATCGCACGATCGCCGACCACGCCAAACTCATCACCCTCGACGATCCGACCCGCGAGATCGACACCACCGATGCCGCCCGCAACACCCAGCGCTACGTCGACGTGATGAGCCTGGACGAGAACAAACAGGTCACCAAGCCGCTCGCCGAGATCCGCAAACTCGACATCCGGGCGGACTGGGAGCTGTTCGTGTCCACCGACACCGAGACGCTGCGCTGGCTGCGGGAACACAATCGTCCGATCAGGCAGACCCCGAAGGTGCTCGACTTCCGCGGCCTGATTCACCACACCGACTTCGCCCCGCTGATGCGCGATATCCTCGCCAAGCTCTCCGAGGCCTACGACTATCCGGTCGACATCGAATACACCGTCAACATCAATGAGAACGGCGAACCACGCATCAACCTGCTGCAATGCCGCCCCTTGCAGACCCGCGGGCTCGGCGAGGCGGTCGCGATGCCCACCGACGCCGACCCCCGGCACACGCTGTTCGAATCCAGCGGCAGTTTCATGGGCGGCAACGTGCGGCTGCCGATCGACCATGTGGTGATGGTTCGTCCCGACACCTATCTGGAGCTGGGCCAGCAGGACCGATATGCCGTGGCGCGTGGCATGGGCGTGGTCAACAAGCTACTCTCCGCCGGTTCGTTCATGA
>Ga0334884_1000977_pt1 | contig 47278 bp, 32 predicted proteins | sample GraSluR1_MG_7_FD_207215 | JGI IMG/M metagenome (GOLD analysis project Ga0334884, IMG submission 207215) | Sludge microbial communities from methane-producing bioreactor in Wageningen University, Netherlands - Granular Sludge_12_05 R1 | ecosystem: Engineered > Bioreactor > Anaerobic >... | reverse complement strand
AGACCGGCTTCTGGGGTCTGACCCACGCGCTGGATGCCGTGGACCCCACCAGCATCACGTACGGATCCGCGGAGCAGTAGCCGCCGCGGCGACCACAGAGCGAGACGTGCTCAGGGGCGAGTCCGCGCAAAGGGCTCGCCCCGATTGTGCTCTCTCGGTGCTGCTTGTGGAAACCAAATGCAGACATGGGGGCTCTGGTAGCCCACTGTCGGTCATCTTGCCGGGGCATGTGTTCTGTCTTCGTCAGAAGGGGTCGGAAGAGCGTTGGCGAATAGGAGGAACGAGTGGACGAAGGCGTGTCCGCCGGTGAGGCGAGCGCGCCGTACCGGGGCCGTTGACCATGGCCGCAGTGTGACCATGGGACCCGCCTCGGTGCGAACCAGCGGTGGTGGGAAGGGGAGAGCCTTGGAGATGGAAGGGCCGGAGAGTCGCCGCGATGAGAGGCGAAGACGTCTGGCCGTATCACCCGTCACGATCACGATGTGCCTGTGTCTTGCGAACCTGTCGGGGCCATGCCTGGCGGCCCACGAGACCGAGCCTAACGACATCGCCGCTTTGGCCAACTCCGTCACCGTCGATGGTGACGCGATGGTGGGCCAGATCGCCCCTGCGGGAGACGCGGACTGGTACTGTTTCGCGGCCACCGCCGGCACGGCATACATGCTGGTGACATCCGGTGCGGGCGACACCGACATGGACACGGTTCTCGAGCTGACCGACACGGATGGGCTCACCTGGCTGGCCTCGGATGACGACAATGGTCCCGATCTGTACTCCGCCTTTGCGTGGCAGTGCCCGGTGAGCGGCGTGTACTACGCCACGGTCATGGGGTGTGAGAGCACCGATGTGGGGGACTACCGATTGGAGATCTACTCGATATCCGGCGACGCCTACGAGTCGGATGACACGATGGGTACGGCGACGACGATCACCACCGACGGTACCGGCCAGGACCATACGCTGTACCCCTCCGGCGACCTGGACTGGCTGAAGTTCAGCGCCACGGCGGGTACGGCGTACAGCATCGGCACCTCGCAGACGGGGCCCCCGGGCAGCACGGACACCCACCTGTTCCTGTACGACGCCACCGCCACGCAGTTGCGCGAGAGCGACGATCTGGTGTACGGCGACGACCTGTACTCGCGCATCGACTGGACTTGTCCCGCCGACGGAACCTACTGGATCCTGGTGCGCATCAGCACGTTCTACACCGACCCCACACCGTGGATGGGGCCGTACACCATCTCGGTGTCGGGGGGAGGCGGCGGGGCGGCGGCGACGACGCTGGTAGCCGATGACGTCTCCGGCAATGTGGGGCAGACGGTGCAGCTCTCGGCGACACTCAGCTCCGGCGGAGACCCGCTGGCCGGCAAGACGGTGCACTTCGAGGTGGATGGAATCGACGCCGGGAGCGGCACCACCAACGCGTCAGGCGTCGCCGGCGTGGCGTATACCATTCCCGGCCTGGGTGACAGGGCCGTGACCGCGGGCTTCGCGGGGGACGCGGCGTACGATCCCTCCAGCGATGGTGCGACGCTGACGGTCACCAACAGTGTCAGCGGCATCGGGCTGTTCCTGAGTCGCTCGGAGATCGCGTCGGGAGAGAGCACTACGGCCACGGTGGTCGACGCGGGCGGCAGGATCATCACCGGCGCGTGCAACCTGTTCATCCAGTTCGGGGCCGGTGGCTGGTGGGACGGTGCCGAGTACACCGGTGCGAAGGCCGGCACCTGGACCGTGACGGCCACCTACGGCCCGCTGGGCGACACGAAGCCACTGACCGTCACCCACGGGGTAGCGTGCGGGGTGGACATCTCCCCGGACTGCTCGACAATCACCACGGCCGGCACCCAGACCTATGCGGTAACGGCCGCGGACGCTCAGGACAACGTCTGGACACCCGGTGCTGCGGATATCACCTGGACCCACGATGGCGGCGGGGCATTCGCCGGCAGCACGTACACCCCCGACGCCGGCGACGCCGGCGGTATCGTCGACATCTACGCCACGGTGGACGGCGTCGACAGCGACCACGCGGCACTGGCTGTCAATGCCGACAGCGGCGCGGGTCTGACCCTGGCCTGGGACAAGGACGATCGCAACTTCTACCTGTGCCAGAACCCCGCCAATCCGCAGAGCGCCGACGTGGCCGGACTCATCCCGGCGGCAAACGGCACCTACACCGTCAACGGCGTCTCCGTCACGGTCTGGGGCTCCGCCGGCAATCGCGCGGTGACCATCAACAACTCCCATCACGTGGTCAATAGTCTGCAGGTTCGCTGGTTCGTGCGCGGAGGCGTGGTGCAGTGCGCCTTCATGTACAGCACGGTCTGCGGTGGGCTCAAGACGGCGACCTACCGCGCCCCCACGACCTACGTGGATGGTGAGTACCGGCTCGGGTTCTGGGGCCTGACGCACCGGCTGGATGCCGCCGACCCATCAAGCATCACCTACGGAGCCCTACAGCAGTAGCGCCCCGGCGACGGGAAGCTCAGGCCGACGAGAGGGGCCGACCCACAGAGGGTCGGCCCCTCTTTCTTTGCGTAGCCTCCCGCCGTGCATGGGGGGCCGCGAAGGGCGGCCGCGGCGAGGGGGCATGGCCGGCTCCCGCGATCGCCGGGAATGGCGGCGCGAGCGCCTCCGCCCGGGCATCCACAGGCGCGTCTCGGTACTGGCCGGCTGTGGGAAATGTGACAGATACGTGAGCTCCGCGGTCTGGCGGGACTCCAGAAGCCGATCGAGGCCGGCCGGTAACGGTGCTTGCACTGTTTGTGTAAACTTCCTGCCTATTGAGCTGTTGATCTGCTATAATATGATCTCTACAGCCGCACAGGATGTGCTGCCCGTGGTTTTGATTGGGGCGAAAGACGTCTCATCATGGTCTGGAGTTCTCATCACCATGGCCAGAACTGCCCTGCGGAGAGCGGACCTGTCGCACGACGGATAAACGACAGGCGTGACTTTCAGGCAGTCACGAGCGCTCTCTAGTCGGTTAGGACCAGGAAGCCACACGAGAAGAGGCCAGGAGTATGGTCCATGATCGGATCCTCCTGTCTGATGACCTCGGAACAACATCGAGGCAGGTTAGCCTCATTTCGAAGTATTTGATGTAACAACTATACCGCCAAAATGCCTATTGTGCTATAATAATGGTCCGGGCATTCGGATATCGACACAGAAAGGGGCGAGCGAATCGCGGGAGTGCGAGCGGGCCGGGGAAGCCGGCGGTGGGATCGCCGGCAGTCAGTCTCCCAGTCCTCGACAGGTGGACCGCAGACCTGAGTGGCTGTGCATGCCCTTGCCTTGGGCGGGTCATGGACCCGTCCTATGAAATGTCGTATTCTCAGCAAGAAAGGGAGAGAAGAATGGGAAGATTGGTTAGTGTCAGGAAGTTGCTGCCGGTGTTGCCGGTCCTGTTGGTCATGGCTGTGCTGTTGGGTGGCTCCGTTGCGAGCGCGCAGTATGGCGGGCTGTGGACATACACGACGGCGAGCAACGCCTCGGGCGCCGTCGGCGAGTCGGTGACGCTCACGGCCACAGTGAGCGCCTGGGGTTACGGGGGCTTCTTTCCGGTGCCCAATGCGACGGTAACCTTCCGGGTCGTCACCGGCTGGGTCTACGGATGGCCACAGTTTGGCGCCACGATTGGCACGGCGCAGACCAGCGCTGGCGGCGTGGCACAGATCAGCTACAATGTGCCGGCCCTCGGCACCATGCAGTACGCCGCGGTCTACGGCGGCGCCTTCGGCTACATGAGCTCCCAGGGCTATGGGACCGTGACGGGGACGGCCGTTGCCACGAGCCTGGATGCTGTTGATGTCTCCGGGTACATTGGCGGCACGGTCCAGCTCAGTGCCACGCTCACCGCCTTGGGCGCTCCGCTGGCCGGGCGGACGATCGACTTCACCTGCGGCGCTTTCACCGACTCGGCGGTAACCGGTGCCGATGGTGTGGCCACGGTGGACATGCCCGTCACCTTCGTCGGCGACCAGGACTACACCGCGACCTTCGCCGGTAGCGCCGGGTACTTGGGCTCTTCTGACACCGCGACCGTGACGGGACTTCTGAACCCCACCGGTCTCGTGGCCGACGACGTCTCGGGCAATGTGGGCCAGACGGTGCCGCTCACCGCGACGTTGACGGGCAACGGCGCTCCCATTGCCGGCGCGACCATCGACTTCTCGGTGGAGGGCTGGACCGCCTCCGCGACCACCGATGCGGCCGGCATCGCCACCGTGCCCTACACCATCATGAGCATGGGCGACAAGACCTTGGAGGCCTCCTACGCAGGGAGCGGCTTCTGGGCCCCGGCCACGGATGACGCCACCGTCTCGGTCTACAACAACGTCACCACCATCGGCCTGTTCCTGAGCCAGAATCCCATCAACGCCGGGGACACCACGGTTGCCACGGTTGTGGACAAGAACGGCAACATCATCACAGCGGTCGCCAACGTGTACATCCAGGCCGGCGCCGGCGGCTCGTGGGCGGGCAACGTCTACAGCAGCCAGAAGGTAGGTACCTGGGTGGTCACGGCCACCTACGGCCCGCTGGGCGACACCGAGAACCTGGTGGTCAACCGCGGCGCGGTTGCGGACGTGCAGATCTCCCCGGATGTTTCGACCATCGCCTCCAACCAGACGCAGACCTACACCGTGCAGGCCAGCGACGGCCAGGGCAATAGCTGGGCGCCGGATGCGGCCGACGTGACATGGACCACCGACGGTGCCGGGGCGTTCGCGGGCAACACCTACACCCCGGACGCGGCCGATGAGGGCAGCACGCTGGACAACTACGCCACCGTGGGCGGCGTGGACAGCAACCATGCGGCGCTGACCGTGAACCCGGCGGGTGGCGCGGGCCTGATCCTGGCCTGGGACAAGGACGACCAGAACTTCTACCTGTGCAGCAATCCCGCCGACCCGCAGAGCGCGGGTGCGGCCGGCCTGATCTCGGGAGCGGCCAATGGCACCTTCACCGTCAACGGCGTGCAGGTGACCGTGACGGGATCGACCAACAACCGCACCGTGAGCGTGAACAACACGGCGGGCATCGCCAACACGCTGCAGGTGCGCTGGTACGTCCGCAGTGGTGCGGTCTCGCAGGCGTACGCGTACAGCACCATCGCCAACGTGAAGAACAACGCCACGTTCACCTCCGGCCGGACCTTCATCGACGGCCAGTACAAGACGGGCTTCTGGGGTGTGACGCACGCCCTGGACGCCGCTGATCCGACCTCCATCACCTACGGCGCGACCCAGCAGCCCTAGGCATCGCGACACCGGGAGCGTCCCGCCCGGCGGGGCGCTCCCGTCCTCTCCCGCAACATCAGTAAGCCCTCGTCTGTTTCCGTCCCCCTGACCGCTCAGCTCACCAGGCCGCGCAGAGCGACGACCGACACCGCCGCGGGAGAGCCATCCGAGGCAGGAAAGGGTCCCCGGTGTGCGGAATACCCCGTCACGACCTCCATATTCCCTGGGAAATGGGCCTATCGATGGCTGCCAACACGCAAGTGGATGTACTCGGCCTCGGCGTGGCCGCGGTCGACGACCTGTTCTTCGTCCACAGCTATCCGGTACCGGACACGAAGGTGCGCGTCTCGCGGAAGGAGCGTCACGGCGGGGGGTTGACGGCGACGGCCCTGGTGGCCGCCGCCCGCCTGGGAAGCACCTGTGCCTACGCCGGGGCGTTGGGGTCGGACGAGCTCTCGGCCTTTGCCCGGGAGGGCCTGCGCGCCGAGGGTGTGGACCTCTCCTGGGTGTCCAACCGCGAGGATGCCAGTCCCATCCATGCCACAGTGATCGTGGACATGGCAGCGCACACGCGCACGATTCTGCTCCACGGTGAGGGCATCTGCGGGGCGGTGCCCAACTGGCCGCCGGAGGAGGTCATCACCCGGCCACGGGTGCTCTTCGTGGACTACGTGGGCCTGGAGGGCGTCTTGCGGGCGGCGCGGATCGCCTCGAGGGCCGGTATCCCCATCGTAGCCGATGCCGAGGGGGGCAGTGGGGCGCAGCATGGGGAGCTCATGCATCTGGTGGACCATCTGATCGTCACCTCGGAGTACGCCTCGCGTGCCACCGGCCGCGAGGACCCCGGGGAGGCGGTGGTGGCACTGTGGCACGAGGGCCGGCAGGCCGTGGTCGCCACCTGCGGCAAAGCCGGGGCGTGGTACGTGGACGCTACCGCGCCGGACAGGCCCCGGCATCAGCGGGCCTTCAGCGTGAGCGTCGTGGACACCACCGGGTGTGGCGATGTGTTCCACGGCGCCTACGCTTCGGGCCTGGCCCGCGGGCTGGATATGGCCGGTCGCATGCAGTTGGCGTCGGCCGCGGCCGCCCTCAAGGCCACTCGGGCCGGCGGTCAGAGCGGGGCGCCGACCTTGGCCGAGGTCGAGGCCTTCCTGCGTGAGGCCGGGCTATGACCGTCGAGGCGCTGGCCCGGCACATAGACGAAGGCCTGCGTGAGGTGCCGCTGTTCGACATCCACACCCACCTGGTGGGCGGGCGCTTGGGGGCGGCAGGGCTCCACGACGTCCTCCTATACCACATGCTCATCAGCGACCTGTACTCCGCGGGCTGCCCCAACGGCCGTCGCCTCACCCAGTTCCCTGGAGAGCCGGGCGAGGCCGAGGCGCATTCCCGCATCGTCGAGGCGCTCCCCTTTCTCAGGCGCGTTGTGAACACCAGCTCGTACTGGGGACTGCGCCTCGTCCTCCGTGACCTGTACGGGTGGGAGCGTGAGATCACCGACACGAACTGGCGCGAGCTGGACGGGGTCATTCGGGAGCGCGCCGCCGATCGCGGTTGGGCACACTCGGTTCTGGACAGGGCCGCCATCCGCCTGTCGGGCACCGAGCTGGCGCGTCGCGGCGCCAAGGAGGGCGACGGTCGCTTGGTCTACGCCCTGGAGTGGGGCTTCTTCACCCGCTGTCAGTGGGGCGAGTTCGACACCGCGTTGTATGAGCTGGAGCGCTGCTGGGGGCGTACTCCCGATAGCCCGGCTCCGATTGGGGCCGGGCCGCGTCCGCCGACCGACAGGGTCATCCACAGCGTTGACGACGTCCACGCCGCCGTCGAGCACTACGTCAGTGCCATTCCGTTTCCCGACGTGTACGCCATGGCCACCCACATTTCCACCGACATCAGCTTTGGCACGCCCACCGAGGATGAGTTGGCGCAGGCCCTCAAGGCGCGTGACGGTGCGGGGCCGGCGGAGCGGGACCTGTACGCCTCATATGTCAACGAGGCCCTCCTTACCGCCCTCGAGCCACATGCAGACGCCATCGTGTTCCAGTTCTCGCTGGGAGCGGAGCCCCTGCCCTTCGAGACGGGCAGTCGGCTTGGGCAGCGCACTATCGCGCAACTGGCTGAGATGATCGCGCGCCACTCGGACATCCGCTTCCAGTGCTTCCTGGCCTCGGCCCACGGCAACCAGTCGCTGTGCACGCTGGCCAGGGAACTGCCGAACCTGAGCCTGGCCGGGTACTGGTGGCACAGCTTCTTCCCGGAGGTCATCGGGCGCACGATCTCCGAACGTCTGGATATGCTGCCCGTCAACAAGCAGGTGGGGTTCTTCTCAGACGCCTACTGCGTGGAGTGGGCGTACGCGAAGGCATGCATCGTGCGGAAGCTTCTGTCGCAGTCGCTGGCACAGAGGGTCATGTGGGGGCAGTATGACGCGTCCGAGGCACTGCGGGTGGCCGAGAGCATCCTGTGGAGCGGTCCTCGGGAACTCCTGGGCGTCTAGGAGACGCTCGAGTGCACGGCCATCGTGCGTCTCTTCGGAGGGGTGAGAGGACCCCGGCGGTGGCCGCCGGGGTCGTTGCGTGTGCACTGCTTGGACCTGCGCTACTTCCCCGGCAACTGCAGCTTGACGGCCACCGGCGACTGCACTTCGTACACCCCGCGCCGGACCCTCTTGACCGAGATCGAGTAGGGCCAGACCACCTCATCACCGACCCCGAAGTCGTAGACCTCGAACCAGCTATCCGGCGGGAACTGCTGCTGAAGCGTGGCCTGGAGCGCGTCGGGATGCGCTGCGCGGTCGATCGCCGCTCCGCTTTGGCTGCGTACATCGTCGATGCGGTATTCGGCGCTTCCGTCGTGGTTGAGCAGACGTGCGCCGTGGTAGTAGCGGTAGCGGTTGAGCGGGAACTCGGTGGCGGTGGCGACCTTGAAGTCCTCCACCCCCGTCACCCTGCCCGTGCCGATGCGGCTATCGAGGTCCAGATGGAGGCGCACGCCGTCCGGGACCGCCTCGGCCCGCAGCACCTTCTGGGCGCTGCGCCGATAGGGGTTGGTGGTGAAGATCGTTTCCCCCACCATGGCTTCGATACCGGGGGGCGCGGGGCTGACGGTGATGGTCTCGGCGCCGCGATCCACGGCGGTGATGGTGCCGCGGAACTCGGCGCTGTCGGCCGTGACTCCGAAGCCACCTTTGCTCAGCTCGGTGCCGCCGACCAGTACCATCGCCACCGGCTCCCCCTCCTGCTCGGCGTAGAGACCAAAGCGGCCGGCGAAGCGGAAACCGCCCTCCGCCTGACGCATGACGTCGGGCGATGCGGACGCGAAGAGCGTGTCGGTACGCCCCTCAAGCTCCACCGTGCAGCCCGACGCCGTGAAGCCCGCCTCGTCGTCCCCGGAGAGCGCCAGGGCCGTGGCCCGGCGGATTGCGGGTTCGCCCCGATAGGGCTCGATGAGGCTGAGTACCTGTGTCTGCACGGGCTCGGCGGCCGTCTTGTGCAGCATCACCCACTTCATCTCGTAGGGGTTGCCGCCCGCCGGGGAGGTGCCGTCGCAGATCGCGACCTCCGTGCCCCGGGCCTCGGGCACCGTCAGTCTCAGATGGAGGCCCTCGCCGGTCTTGAGCTTCCAGTCGGCGTGCCAGCCGCCGTCGGAGGCGCCGCGCCGGACGTTGTACAGATGCGCGAACCCAAACATGGGGCCCGACCAGCCGTAGAGGCCCTTGCGGCAGCCGTTGGCCTGTAGCCATTCCGGGTCGCCATACTCGACGTCCGGCCCCGCGAGCGTCCCGCGCTCCTGGGCCGTGAGCTCGAGGCCCGAGGCGACAAAGTCGCCCTCCTGAGCATGGAAGGCCCACCAGTGCTCCTGGCCGCCGCTGATGCGGTACCAGTCCACGCAGTAGAACTGCCGGTCGGAGATGTCCACCAGCGCCACCAGGCGCCGCTGCCACTGGTCCTGAGGCAACTCGTAGCCCAGCCCCTCGTCGACGCGGTCGATGAAGGTCTGGGCCCGTGCCTCCGTCAGATGCACGGGTCCGGCGTCGGCGAACAACTGCGGCTGGGCAGTCTGAGTGACAAACGGGATCTGACGGGCCAGGTTATGACTGGTCCAGGAGTGCTCCCAGTAGCCCCAGTTGCGCGGGTAGCCCATGTGCTGCAGCAGCGTGCCCTTGTACGCATGGAGCCCCAGGTCCATGTGGTCGTCCTGCACATGTCCCCGTGCGCGGCCGTAGTGCAGCCATGCGGCCCGTTTGTCATCACCGGCGCCGGCGCGCAGGATCGCTAGGCCGTAGCCGTCGTGGAGGGAACTGCGGTCATTCCAGTCGTCCGGCCAGGAGGCGGCTTCCTGCTCGATCTGCTCCCGGGTGAAGGGGAAGTCGGCCGAGGGGCTCCAACCCGGGGCATGCGCCAGGGCCCAGGCGAACTTGGGGTGCCGGAACTGGCGGTATGCGTGCTCGTAGGCCGCGGCTCCCCCCGCCTGCCAGGTGACCCTGGACATTCGGGAGTACTCCGGATGGCCACCGGTGTCGCCGACGGCCGGGAAGCCACGGTCGATGGTCACCGTGTCCATGTCGAAGTCGAACACATTCTGGTAGCGACGGCTCTTGCTCAGCGACGGGAACCGTTCCTCGGGAAACAGCTCGGGCCGCATGGCGCGCGTACGCTCCACGGCGTCTACAATCGGCCCCAGAGCGGAGACGTGCATTCCGTTGTACCCGCCGGTGGATTCGTACGGCGCTCCGTCGCGGAAGAAGGTGTTCGGCACGAAGATCCGCATCTTCCCCCCACCGTCGTACAGCCACTCCATCATGTCTGTCACCGGATAGTTGAGCATCTCGGCGATGTGGGCGAAGCCCATCTGCTGGAAGGGCTCGTTGGAGTGACACGAGTCGTCCATGGCGCCCTGGAGCCAGACGGCGAAGAGGTTCTCCTCGATGAAGCGCCGCACGTCTCCATGGGTCTGCACGGAGAAGCCCTTGGCCTGCAGATAGGGGATGATCTCGGCATCCTGCTCGATGGCGGGGAAGATCAGGTCGTAGGCTCTGGAGAGGCTTGTCATGTATCCGGGCTGGTCGATGGAGTAGACCGTGAAGCCGGTGGCGTACAGGAACGGCCCCTCCTCGAACCGGCTCTGGCCCAGCCTCTCCACCTGAGCGGCCGTATTGCGGTGCCGGTGGTGTGTCATGGTGGCCAGGTAGGCGTACTCCGCCGCAATGCGGCAGAAGGCCACAAGGGCCTTGTGCACGTACCGCACGTCCTCGGTGGCGATGTACGCCCGGGCGCAGGCGGTGGGGACCGTCAGCATCCTGTGGCAGTAGAACTGCGCCGTCTCGGCGATGAAGCCATAGTGCTGGCCGTCGTGCACGCAGCCACCGCCGATGCCGTCGTCCGGGAAGTCGCCGCTTGTGAAGTCATCATTGCCGAAGTCGTTGCTGGGGTACTCCTCGCCACCCACCGGGCAGCGGATCTTCCATCTCCACGGGATGTCGGCATCCTTCTCCCAGGGGTAGAAGGCGCGCTTCTCGTAGATGTCGGTGCCATGTACCGGGCAGCCGAAGCGGATGTTCACCCAGTGCCAGCGCGGGATGGTGCTGTCCGGCTGCATGGCCCAGATCGCGTCATCATCGGTCTGCAGCCAGACATCGGCTCCGCCGCCCTTGCGCAGGCGCGCCAGGTCCTGCTCGGTGGTCACCGTGCGGCCCTCCTTGAGATGGGGGAGAGCCTGGCCCAGGGGCCAGCGGCGCGGCAGAGGGGTGCCCTTGAGCTCTCTGAACTGCCGCAGGTCCTCGAAGGACCAGATGGTCAGGGGTACCACGAGCTCCCGGTCGGCCCAGGAGAAGCGGATCTGGGTGCTCGCAGCCGGGGCAAGTGAGCGGAAGTAGAACCGGCGCTGGTCGGTCTTGGCCGGCAACGGCGTGCGGTCCAGGAGCTTCACACAGTCGGGCACCTCCACGGCGATCTCGGGGGTCTCGGCGGGAACCTGCAGCGCGATCAGGAACAGCCGTCCCACTCCCACGATGTCGGGGGCATACTGCACCTTGGCATCCACTCCTTGAGCCTCCCCGGCGTTGGGGAGCATGGCGAGCAAGAGCACGAAGGGTGTGCAGAGCAGTGCTCGTGTCGGGCGCGAAGTCTTCACGTTCTATCACCTCGAGAGTGGCAAGGGCCCGTGATTGCGGCGGTGGGCATTCCCGGTCGCCGGGTCATCGCCGTGCCTGCCGTCGTCGGCCGCCATCTGCCCTGTGCCGTACTCACCTGTCGTCAGGATCGAGATCCGCCACCCGGAACACCGCCGTCTCGTGTGCCCCCAGCTCGAACTCGATCTCCCGGGCCGCCGTCCAGCGGCCGTCCTGCCCCAGCACTCCCCGCACATCGACCCTCCGCGGCAGCCGTATGCGCTTGCGCCCGCCGTCGGCGGCGTGCAGGCCGATCACCCCGCGCCCGGCGTAGAGCGCGTCGCCGGCAGCGGCGTACAGGTGAACTCCGGCTTCGGCGGCGAGATTGTGCAGCAGGCCGGGGGGCAATCCGGGCGTGGCGGAGTAGGCCACGGAGACGCCGTTCTCGCGCTTGAGTGCGGCGGCGGCGGTGCCGTCGGGGTACCTGGCCAGAACCCGCAGGCCCTGGTCGGGCAGCGCGAAGCGCGGCTCCACATCACCCTCCGGCCCATAGGCACCGTCCCTGCCGCCATAGCTATCGATCAGCACCGGGTTGGCGCAGAGCGGTTCATTGTCCACGAGATGGGCCCTGATCGCGCCCGGGCCGGCAAGCTCCCGGATGTCCATGCCGGTCAGCTCTCGCATCGCCTCTTTGTCCTCCGTCACGAGGCCGCTATCGCCCACTCTCCCAATCCCCGCGGCGTAGACGAACACCAGGAGCCTGCCGTCGCGCTTGAGGGTCTCCTCGATAGAGCGGCGCTGCGCGGCCGTCAGGTCGAAGGCGTTCAGGAACAGGTAGAGCCGATACGGCGGCGCGCTCGGCAGATCGGAAAGCAGGTGATAGGCGCAGGGCGCCCCGATACGGCGCGTGGCCGCGATCTGAGAGGTGATGGCCGTGTGGTACAGCCCCCCGGCGGCCTGCCGCTGTCTGAGAGCGCTCCTCTCGTCGTAGAAGACCCCGATCTCCGGGGCCAGGAGCGATGTGTCTTCTCTTCCCAACGCCTCCTGGCCTTCCTCCCTCATGGCGCGAAACAGATCGTGGATGTGAGGGTCGCTGAACCAGCCGGAGGTCATGTCGAACCACCACATGCCGGCGCCGTGGCTGCGCACGGCGGCATACTCGCGCCTCAGCACCCCCAGGGTCTCGCTCAGGTCGGCACAGCGACCGACCTCATTGTCCTGCAGGTGTGTGCGGATGTCGGCCTCCTCGAACCAGAGCTTCCCACGCTGCTGAATCGAGTCGGTAAGTGACATGAAGTTGGTGGTGCCGCCAGGCCGACGATCTGAGTACATGGCGGGGGCGGCCAGGAAGTCCAGGTCGGGGCACCGCAGCAGCTCTCCGAGGCCGAGGTGCTGGCTCTCCACGGCAATGGGGCCGTACTGGGGTCCATAGCCGTAGAAGGCTCCTGCGAGGGCCTCGCCGCCCGAGGCCTGCTTCACGATGTGGCAGAAGTGCTCGATGGCCCGCACGGTGACGGTGGGGTAGAACCGGTAGAAGTCAATCACGGCTTGTGAGCGCTGAGGGGATAGCAGGGCGGGGCCGGTGGCCTCCCGCGCCTCACGTGGCGGTACGCGCGCGCTCTCGAAGCTCACCTGCTCATCGCCCCAGGCCGCCTGCAGCGCCGCCACCGTCTTGTACTCCGCGGCCAGCCAGCTCCTGAACGCCTCCTGCATGGGCCGGGAGAAGTCACCGCGCCGCTCGCTCCACATGCCCCAGGCCTGCCACTCAGCGCTGACGCCGGAGGCCAGGTGATACCCGATGACACGGTCGGCGTAGGGGGAGTGACGGGTATGGCGTACATACCGCTCCAACTGCCTGCCGGTATCGGTCAGCCACTTCTCCGAAGCCATGGACTGCGGGCCAAGGCTCCCGTCGTCGAACACCACGCGCTCATCCGGGTTGGCCTCGAGCCACCAATCCGGGGCGGTGAGGCCAATGCGCGGGAACACCAGGGCCTGTGGGTCCTGCTCCAGTACGGCGCGGTAGGGGTCGTCCGCGTCGGCGGCGAAGAAGCTCTCAGAGCGCCCATTGCCGATGGACGCGCCCATCGAGTACAGATGCCCGCCGGTGGCGGCGAACTCATGGTACAGACCCGTACTCACGCCGAGGAACGCGAAGCCGAACAGAGGTCTGCCGTCGATGACCAGCGTCGGTGTGCCTCGAAGACTTTCGACTCGCGCGACGCAAGGTGCAGCCGGCTCCCAGGGAGCCAGTGTAGCATCGGCCACTTTGTAGTCCCCTTCTTGACGTCCCTCGTACTCGGAGTCGGAGAGCTCGACGATGAGGCTGTAGGTGCCCCCGGGGACGAAGCGTAGGGGGCCGATGGGCAGGGAGACGGACAGCACCTCTCCGGGTCGTCCGTGGTTCGGGGGGAGAGTTACGGGCGCCCGTGGCCTCCACAGCACCTTTGTCCCCTCGCGCAGCGCGTAGTGCAGCCTCTGCCGCCCGATCGGTTCCTGAGCGGTGAAGCGCAGCTCGACCTGTCCTCCCGTGCGTGGGAAGGGCGTGGGCAACGTGGCCTCGACCTGCACCAGGGGCCGCCCCGAGGGGCGGTAGGTCATGTCCGGTGTGAAGAGGATGCAGTCGGCTTTGGCGGCGAAGGCGTGCGCGCCATCGAGGCGGATTGTGTGGCGGCCGCCTTCCACCTCGCCCCAGCGCTCCCAGACCCACAGCCGCCCCAAGGGTTCGGTCACGGCCATGCGGCGTGTGCGTTCGTCGATGGTGAGGCTGTAGTGGTAGCAGTCGGGATAGTTGCCATCGTCGCCCGAACGAGCCCAGACAGCATAGCTGTCACCGGGCAGCTCGACCTCGCCTTCGGCCACCCAGTCGGCCCGGTTGGCCAGCGCCTTCGCTCCGCCGCTGGCCTCCGCGTCGGAATGGCGATGCCAAGAGGAGCGCGGCAGGTCCTCGCACTCGACGAGGACCGAGCCCGCCGGGAGGGTCCCGGAGTACGGAGGCCCCGCCCACCCGGGCGCGCAGCCCCACGGGGCAAGCAGTGCGAGGACAAGGAGTGTCGGGCAAGCGGGGGGCACGGTCCAATCCTCCAGCGGTGAGGGGTGCCGGACGGCCTGACGGACACTGTCGCCACTTCGCCCCGACGGGCGGGGGAACCTGCTGCCGTCCTCCTCCGCGGTCTGCTCGGTGCACGATGGGGCCGTGGGGACGTGCCGTGATAGCGTTCGCCCGGGCCTTCTTCGCCCCTGTGATCGCCATGCAGGGACAAGATGGTCTCCGCCCGCCCACCGAAGGCTCGGGGGGCCGCGGGTTCGGGCATGGGGGGAGCCGGTGGCAGGGCCCGGGTTGGCGCCTCGGGCGTCGGAAGGCGACGCGGGATCGGGAGGAATCGTGCACTCCGGCGGCCAAATGGTCCTGCGCAGGACGGCCGAACACGCTCGCCGAAAGGAAGTCCCCACCGTGCCCGATACCGTGCTCACCGACTCTGTCAAAGCCATGGCTCTGGAGCTCGGCGCCGATCTCGTGGGCGTCGCGCCCGTCGACCGCTATGCCAATGCTCCGCTGATGATGTCGCCCCAGGGGCATCTGCCTGAGGCCAGGTGCGTGGTGGTGGTGGCGATCCACCATCCGGACGCCGCTATCGAGCTCGGGGGGGAGGCCAATGGCCAGAACTCCCCGCATCACAGCGGTCCGTACAACATCCAGGGGACGATGAACACGAAGCTGGAGTGCATCTCCTTCCAGCTCTCGCGATTCCTGGAGGATTCCGGGTGCCGGGTGGTGGCGATCCCGGCTACGAATGTGTGGCGGTTTCGACCGTACAAGGAGATCGACACTCCCTTCGCTCCCGACCTGTCGGACATCCATGCCGGCGTGGCCGCCGGGCTGGGTGAGTTCGGGTTCAGCGGCCTGCTGCTGACCCCGGAGTTCGGGCCCCGGCAGCGCCTGTGTTGTCTGGTCACCGACGCGGACCTGGTGCCGAGCCCTCTTTACGACGGGCCCCCGCTGTGCGACAAGTGCATGGAGTGCCTCAAATGGTGCCCGACCGAGGCCTTCAAGAAGGAGACCGATGGTGAGGTGGAGCTTGAGATCGGTGGGAAGACGTTCACCTACTGCAAGAAGAACAAGTGGCGCTGCTCGTGGGCGGAGCACTTCGGTCTCAATCTGGAGCTCCCCAAGCCGGATGTGATCGATGAGGCGGTGATCCTGGAGCAGCTCGCCGCTCACGGCCGCTACGGGGGCGAGATGGGCTCCTGTCTGAGGTTTTGCCTGCCACCACACCTGCGGATCGAGGACCCGGACTATTGCCGGCCGTTCCGCCGCAAGAGGCGCGGCATGGATGAGCGGCTGATGAAAGACCGAGACGGCGACGCGCGCCCTGTCCTTCCGGATCGCCCCGCCACCGAGCACGTGGCCAAGCTCGCCTTCGACATGGAGATGGACCTGCTGGGCATCGCCGTGCAGGAGGACTGCGACAAGACAGGGCTGGACATCCGCAAGCACCTGCCGGATGGCAACAGCCTGGTGGTGTTCGGCTGTCGCTACCCGCAGATCGCTCAGCTCGCCGGCAGCCCGGAAGACGCCGCCCGGCCCGACGAGGCGACCGGGGCCGCCCTGAGTGACTGGGTGGCCTTCGCCCAGCTCGACATCTGCCGCTACCTCGAGAGCCTGGGATACTCCGCGCTGCCCGGTCATGAGATCGATCTGGGCCAAGCGGTGGAGGCCGCGGGACTTGGGAAGCTCAACGAGCAGAACCGCGCTGAGACCGAGGCCTTCGGGACCCGCGTGATCTTCGGCTGCCTTGCCACCAGCGCCACTCTCGAGCCCGGCAGGCGGGTGCACGCGGTGAGCGCCCGGAGGCCCGCCGACCTCGAGGACGCCAAGCTCGATCTGATGGCCCTGCTCATGGAGGAGGGCGCGGACCTCGTGGGCGTGGCAGACCCGGGGTGCACCGATGCCCTGATCGATCAGTACCGCGACTTCGTGGACGAGACGGAGCTGGGCGTGGATGTGGTCGATACCGGCAACTACCACGGTCCGGTGGTGGCCAAGATCACCACCGATCCCGCAGCGCGGATCAAGAACGTGCGCGATTATCTCGCGGGCGCCCGTAGCGTTCTGGTGATCGGTTACCGCTTCCCTGATCTGAACCTGGAGCGGGCCGCGGAGGCGCCGGCCGAGGCGGTCGGGCCGTACTCGTATGCCTGCTATCAGGTGAACCGTTGGCTGCGCTACATGGCGGTCAAGGCAGTCAGGCGCCTGGAGGAGATGGGCTACCGGGCCGTGGTCTGCACGGATATCTCGGGCTCCGGTAGTACCGTGGCCAATCCCCGCGGGCGCCAGCCCGACGCCCTGTGCAACCGGTTCCCGGCCGCCGCAGCCGGCCTGTGCCACATCGGGCTGCACGGCGCGCCGATCCACCCGGAGTACGGGGTGACCGTGCGCTATATCGCCGTTGTCACCGACGCCGATCTCCCCGCCGACGAGCCCCTCAGCGAGCCACATCCCTGCGCCGAGTGCGAGGCCCCCTGCGTCGAGGCCTGTCCCGTGGCGGCCCTGGACGGCGACGACTGCCTGGTCCTGGGCTGCGGCGAGTTCGAGGCCTGCGTCGGCAGATGGGACCGGCTCCGCTGCGAGTGGGCCAAGAAGTACGCCCTCGTCGGCTCCGAGGGACCCAGGTGGGGCGGGCAAAGCACGGATGTGAGGCCGCCTGGGGGACAGATCACCGCCGAGCAGATCGCCGAGGCCTTCTCGGAGAAGGACCCGATCCAGAAACACTTCACCTGCATCCTCGAGGGTTGCCTGAAAGCCTGCCAGCAGCAGGGCGCCTGGGGTGAGGAGAACGGCTGAGAAAGGCAACGGAGACGGCAACGGCAACGGCAACGGCTCACCACGGAGACACGGAGAGCACAGAGTTCCACGGAGAACGGCGGGACACAGAGACACGGTCAACGGCGGAGAACGGCGGGACACAGAGACACGGTCAACGGCGGAGAACGGCGGAACACAGAGGTACGGAGAACGGCGGAACACAGAGGTACGGACAACGGCGGAGAACGGCGGGACACAGAGGTACGGACAACGGCGGAGAACGGCGAGCCAGGTGGACGGTGGCCGTAGGTCTGCCGGTCGTGGCCTCGGAAGGAGCCTGACTTGATCGTCGACTCGCACGTGCACATCAAGGGTGGCGACTACTTCCGCCGCCAGTTCGATCCGGACGACACCGTGCGCATGCTGGATGCCGCCGGCATCGACCGCGCCTGCGTCTTCTCCATGTGCCTGCCGTCTCGGGAGTCCAACCAGCTCACGCTACGTGCCGTGCGGGGCCGCGAGGATCGTCTCATCCCCTACGCCCACGTGCTGCCCGAAGAGGGCGAGCTGGCCCACCAGGAGCTGCGGCGCGCGGTGGAGGAGTGGGGCTTCCGGGGGCTGAAGCTCCATATGGGCGAGATTCGCGGGGAGGTGTGCGACGAGCTGCTGGTCCCCTTCCTGGAGCATGCCGCCAGGCTTGGCATCCCCGTGTTGCTAGACTGCATCAACCAGCCGGACTGGGCCCTGAGGTGGGTGGAGCAGGTGCCGCAGGCCAGCATCATCATCGCTCACCTGGGCTCACCTCTGGACCCTTTCATGGTCGACCGCTTCATCGCGATCTGTCAGTCGCATGAGAACGTCTGGCTGGACACCTCCTACTCGCACTGCCCCTGGAAGATACGGGATGCGGTCACCTATTGCGGGGCCCACAAGATCGTCTTCGGCTCGGACGGCGGGGCCGGGTTCTACCCCTCCAGCATGGAGCTGGCCAAGATCCACGCCTACGAGTTCAGCGAGCAGGACAAGGGGTTGATTCTGGGCGGCAACATCCTCGGGCTGCTCGGCGACTGAGGGGAGAGTTAGGAGAGAACGGCGGAGAGCGGCAACGGCAACGGCAACGGCAACGGCAACGGCAACGGCAACGGCAACGGCAGCATCTCACCACGGAGACACGGAGAGCACGGAGTTCCACGGAGAACGGCGGAACACAGAGAACAGGAGAGAGGCGGAGAGCACTGAGAACGACTGAGAACGGCTCAGAGCGGCGAAGGAGGGAGACGGCGTCTGCGGTGCTCCGGTGGCCGCCATCTTGTTTCCCGGTCGCTGTCGGTCGGTCGCTGTCGGTCGTTCGCTCCCGCCGGGCGGGACCGTCATCCTGTCAGGCCGTCTTTGTCGTCGGCCGGTACTGCGAATAGGGGGGATTGCCGATGCCGAAAGCCGTGATCGTTGATGCCGTCCGGACGGCGATAGGCAGGTTCGGCGGAGGTCTTCTGGAGTTCTCGGCCGTGGACCTGGGCGCGCACCTGGTCTCGGCGCTTGTGGAGCGCAACCAGATCTTGCCCGAGCAGGTGGATGAGGTGATCTTCGGCCAGGTGCTCCAGGCGGGCTGTGGGCAGAATCCGGCGCGTGCCATCGCGCTGCAGGGGGGTCTGCCTGAGACTGTCTGCGCCTTCACGGTGAACAAGACCTGTGGCTCGGGGCTGAAGGCTCTGGACCTGGCGCGGCAGGCGATAGTGGCGGGTGAAGGCGGGCTGCTTGTCGCCGGCGGTACCGAGAGCATGAGCAATGCGCCCTACTACGTCACCGACATGCGCTGGGGGCACAAGCTGGGCTCCGCGACGATGGTGGATGCCATCATGGACGAGGGCCTGACATGCCACATCTGCGGTCTGGGTATGGGCCCGGCCACCGAGGAGCTGGTGACCGCCACCGGGATCACTCGCCAGGAAATGGACGCCTGGGCCCTGCGGAGCCAGCAGCGCGCGCTGGCCGCGATCGCTCAGGGCCGTTTCGCTGAGGAAATCGTGCCGATCGCCCGGAGGAAGGCCGAGCCCTGCGCGGTGGATGAGCACCCGCGGGAGACCTCGCTGGAGGCCCTCGCCGGCCTGCGCCCGGCCTTCAGGCCTGATGGCTGCATCACCGCCGGCAACGCCTCGGGCATCAACGACGGCGCCGCCGCCCTGATCGTGTGCGAGGCGGACAGAGCAAGCCAACTGGGCCGCTCGCCTAGGGCTACCATCGTCGGCAGCGCCTGGGCCGGGGTGGAGCCGCGGGCCATGGGCCTGGGGCCGGTACCGGCGGTGCGAAAGCTCTGCGCCAAGATGGGTGTGGCGCCGGGAGACTTCGACCTCATCGAGCTCAACGAGGCCTTTGCCGTGCAGGCTCTGGCGGTGATGCGGGAGCTGGGGCTGGACGAGGAGAAGGTCAACGTCAACGGTAGCGGCATCGCTCTGGGGCACCCCATCGGCGCCACGGGCGCGCGGATCGTGGTGACGCTGCTTCATGAGATGGAGAAACGTGACCTGCGTTTGGGGCTGGCAACGCTGTGCATCGGTGGTGGCATGGGCATGGCCATGGCCATCGAGCGGGAGGGATAGCGATGCAGGTGGATACGATGTGCATCATCGGCGCGGGGACGATGGGGACGGGGATCGCGCAGCTCGCGGCCCAGGCGGGCATCCGGGTGCACCTGATCGACGCGGCCGAGGAGGCGCTGAGCCGCAGCCGTACCCGGCTGGACCGGTCGCTGCAGGGCGCCGTGGACCGAGAGAAGCTCACCACGGAGCAGGCGGAGGCCGTCCGGCAGATGATCTGGTGGGAGGCGGACCTGGCCCCGTGCGCCGGGGCGGACTGGGTCGTGGAGGCCGTGTTCGAGGATATCAACGTCAAGGGTGAGATACTGAAGCGCCTGGGCGCACTGGTGCGACCGGGCGTCTCGGTCTCCAGCAACACCTCCACCATCTGCATCCACCGCCTGGCCGCGCTGTACCGGGAGCCGGAGCGGCTGATCGGGATGCACTTCTTCAACCCGCCGCCGGTGATGAAGCTCGTCGAGGTCATCCCCTGGGAGGGAACCGCCCCCGACGTCACCCAAGCCTGCCTGGCCCTGTGCACCCGCATGGGCCGCGAGCCCATGCTCTCGCCGGACATCCCCGGCTTCGTAGTGAACCGGGTCCTGGGCGCCCTGGCCGCGGCGGCCATCGATGTGTGGAGCAGCGGAGGAGACCCCGAGGCCATCGACCGCTCGGTAGAGCTGGGTCTGGGGCACAAGATGGGGCCGCTCAAGACCTGCGACCTGGTGGGCCTCGACATCATGGCGGCGCTCTTGGCCTCGCTCCACGAGCAGACCGGTGACCCGCGCTTCCGCCCCCCCGACGCGCTGCTGAAGCTCGTGGGGGAGGGCAAGCTGGGCGCCAAGAGCGGTGCGGGGTTCACCGACTACGACCGTTGACAGCCGGCAGCACATCTGTCAGACTCCCGCCTTCGCAAAGGGGCCAAGGACATGGGTACCGGACGTCTGCAGGGCAAGACCGCTCTGATCACCGGCGCCTCCCGGGGCCTGGGCCGTGCCATCGCGCTGCGGTTCGCCGCCGAGGGCTGCGACATCGCCATCAACTACGTGGAGATGCCCGACAGGGACAACGGCGTGGAGGCGCTGGGGGTCGCCGAGGAAGTGGCGGCTATCGGCCGCAGGGGGATCTGCGTGGCGTGCGATGTATCCGCCACCGCCGAGGTCGAGGTCATGGTCGGCGAGGTGCTGGCGCAGTTCGGCCAACTGGACATCCTGGTCAACAACGCCGGGATCACCCGGGACAAGACGCTCAAGAACCTGGACAAGGCCGACTGGGACGCGGTGTTGGCCGTCAACCTCACCGGCGCCTTCAACTGCTCTCGGGCGGTGATCGAGCACATGCGCGAGCGCCGCCGCGGCCGGATCATCTCGATCTCCTCGGTCGTTGCGCTGCTGGGGAACATCGGTCAGTGCAACTACGCCGCCTCCAAGGCCGGGCTCATCGGCTTCACCAAATCGCTGGCCAGGGAAGTCGCCCGGCGCGGCATCACGGTGAACGCCATCGCTCCGGGGTTCATCGCCACCGAGATGACGCAGGCCATTCCGCCGGAGGTGGCGGAGCAGATCGTGGAGGGGATCCCGGTGGGACGGATGGGGGCGCCGGAGGACATCGCGGCCGCTGCTCTCTACCTCGCCTCCGACGAGGCCTCGTATGTGACGGGCCATGTGCTATCGGTCAACGGCGGGATGTGCTGATACCAGTCCACCGCGGCACAGCGGCGGTGGACGGTTCCACTTGCGCCAACATGCCTGCTTCGGGTGAACACCGTGGTTGATACAGGGCTGTCCGGCAGGGTCGCCATCGTAACGGGCGTCAACAACCCCCACGGCATCGGCGCGGCCATCGCCCGTGCCCTGGCCGCCGAGGGGGCGAAGGTGATGCTCAGCTACTACCTACTCAACAAGGACGACAAGACCGCGACCGAGCTGGAGGCCATGGCCAGTGAGTTCCCCGGTCGTGCGTTCTACGAGTCCCAGCAGGCCACCGAGCCGGACGAGGTGTTGTACACGATCCGCGGCGCCGGCGGTCTGGTGGACGCCTGGGAAGCCGACCTCACGGATCCCAGCGCCGCTCCGACCCTCTTCGACGAGGCCGAAAAGCGCCTGGGACCGGTACAGATCCTCGTCAACAACGCGGCGCACTGGGAGGCGGATACCTTCATTCCGGCTGCCCGCGACCTGCACAGCAAGTCGCCGGAGCTGTGGGCCGACCGCCCCTCTCCCGTAACAGAAGGCAGCTTCGAGCGCAACTTCCGCATCAACACGAGGGCCGTGGCACTTATGATGGCGGAGTTCGCCAAGAGGCATATCAACCGCGGCGAGAACTGGGGCGCGATAGTCAATGTGAGCACGGCGGGAGCCTACTGCTCCCCGTCCGAGGTGTCCTTCGGGGCCAGCAAGCTGGCCCTCGAGAGCTACACCCGCAGTGCCGCCGAGGAGCTCGGGAGTTTCGGAATCACCATCAACACGGTCTCCCTCGGACCGATCCAGACGGGCTGGATCACCCCGGAGGTTGAACGGGACATGCTCCCCGCGATCCCCATGGGACGAGTGGGCACACCGGACGACGTGGCCGGCACCACCGTGTTCCTGGTCTCCGAGCAGGCCCGCTGGATCACCGGTCAGCGCCTCTATGTGGGCGGAGGGCATGGGGGGTAGGCGCCTGCGCGCCTGGACGCGCAGGCGAGTCACGAGTCACGAGTCGCGAGTCTACGGCTACGGCGTCTACGGCTACGGTCCCGCCTTGCGGGAGCAACGGCGGTGTAAGAGCCGGGCCGTCTCGAAGGATACCCGCTCACCGGAGGCCGTCATCGTGCCCAACAAGATCATGTCTGTCGCAGAGGCCGTTGCCCTGATCCCCAACGAAGCCACTGTGGCCTGTGGGGGCTTCGTTGGAGCCGGGCATCCGGAGGCGCTAACCGCCGCGATCGAGCGTCGCTTCCTGTCGGAGGGGCGACCGCGCGACATCACCATCGTCTACGCGGCGGGACAGGGCGATGGCAAGAGCCGAGGGATCAACCACCTGGCCCACGAGGGTCTGGTCAAGCGCGTTGTCGGCGGACACTGGGGGCTGTGTCCGGCTCTGGGCACGTTGGCCGTGGAGGGCAAGGTCGAGGCCTACAACTGGCCCCAGGGCGTGATCGCGCATCTCTTCCGCGAGATCGCCGGAGGCCGCCCGGGGCTGATCACCCACATCGGCCTTAGGACCTTCGTCGATCCCCGCAATGGTGGCGGCAAGCTCAATGACCGCACCACGGAGGACCTCGTCGAGCTGGTTGAGCTCGCGGGCCGTGAGTGGCTGTTTTACCACGCCTTCCCCATCCAGGTCGGCCTGATCCGCGGCACTACCGCGGACGAGCGCGGGAACATCACCATGGAGCACGAGGCCCTGTTTGGCGATGTGCTCGCCATCGCCCAGGCGGCGCGTAATAGCGGGGGCATCGTGCTGGCCCAGGTGAAACGCATCGCCCAGGCCGGGAGCCTCAGACCCCAGGAGGTCAAGGTTCCCGGTATTCTCGTAGACGCCGTAGTGGTGGGGCCGCCGGAGGAGCACGAGCAGACCTTCGGAACCGGCTACGATCCGGCCTACTGCGGCGATGTGAAGGTGCCCTTCGGCAGCATACCGGCCCTGCCCATGGATGAGCGCAAGATCATCGCCCGTCGCGCGGCTCTGGAGCTGCAGGGCGATGCCGTCATCAACCTCGGGATCGGCATGCCCGAGGGCATTGCCGCCGTGGCCAATGAGGAGGGTATCGCCGGCCAGCTCACCCAGACCGTGGAAGCGGGCCCGATCGGCGGCGTGCCCGCCGGAGGCCTGTCCTTCGGGGCGGCCGCCAACCCCGAAGCCGTCATCGACCAGCCCGCCCAGTTCGACTTCTACGATGGGGGAGGACTGGACCTGGCCTTCCTGGGCATGGCCCAGGCCGATGGCGTGGGCAACGTGAATGTCAGCAAGTTCGGCCCCCGCATCGCCGGCTGCGGAGGCTTCATCAACATCACTCAGACCGCGCGGAAGGTGGTCTTCTGCGGCACCTTCACCGCCGGAGGGCTACAGATTGGGATCGAGGCGGGGAGGCTTGTCATCCACCAGGAGGGCAAACACCGCAAGTTCCTGGATCAGGTGGAGCACATCACCTTCTCCGGAGCCTACGCCGCGGAGAAGGGGCAGCAGGTTCTGTACGTCACGGAGCGCGCGGTCTTCGAACTGCGGGACGGCAGGCTGACCTTAACGGAAGTGGCGCCGGGGACCGACGTGGAAGGCGACGTCCTGGCCCACATGGATTTCGCCGCGCAGGTGGCCACGGATCTGCGAGACATGGATGCCCGGATCTTCCGGGACGCACCGATGGGGCTCAGCGGGAAAGCGGGGTAGGGCGTGGACCCCCGCCGGATGGCGGTGCCGCCCGTCGCCCCGCTGATTGAGTCTCAGGCCAGATGCTCCAGGTCGTCGAGGTCCTTGTGCCGCCCGCTGGCGGCCTTGTTGCGCCTTAGGTGCTCCAGGCTGATGATGGGGACCTCGATCCCGTCCACGGCGCCCACCACTCGGGCGGCGTAACACTCCTCGAAGCTCACACCCGAGATCTGGTTCAGCACCTCGATGCGGAATGGTGGCTCGCCCAGACGCACGACGTTGCCGGGCTCGGTGAACAGGTCACCTGACAACTCGGGTACGTCGAAGCCGAAGTCGCGGAGCGCGGCGACGACCTTGGCCGCGTTCTCTGACGCCGGCGATACCCAGATATCCATGTCTCCGGTGGCGCGGACATAGCCGTGGAAGCCGACGGCGTAGCCTCCGATGAGCAGGTACCTAACGGCATGGACGTTTAACAACTGTAAGAACTCTCTTAAGTCGCCCGGTATCGGGAGTGTAGCCATACACGACCTGCCTGATGGCCTCGAGGGCGCACAGCCGCTCCTCCGGCGTCTTGGTCCGCCAGTAGGCGACAGCGTCGTCTGCGTCTTCTAGTCGCACGACCGAGAAGGCCTTGCGGTTCAGAGGTCTGTTTTGCAGTTCGTCCATGCTCCCATTGTACCCCAGGCGCGCCCGGCGGACAACGGCGGCGCGCCGGGATCCCGCGGCCCTACGTTCAGTCCAGCTCCCAGCCTCGGAACTGTGCGGGGCCGCCGCGGGTGAGCAGGCCCAGGTAGCCGCGGCGGTGGTTGTTGGCGTCCGACACGTAGACCGCCGGGCACTCGGCGAGCAATGTGGTGCCGTCGGCGGCGAAGATGCGCACCGCCACGCGATCGGTCATGACCTCGCCCTCGATCGTGTACTGCTCCCCGGGCTTCCACTGCAACTTGCTGTCCTCCCATAGTTGCTTGCCCTGGAGGCTCTCGAGGGCGGCGCCCCGGCGGGTAAGCAGGGCCACGAAGCCGTCGCTCAGGTCTCCGGCGGCCTGGAAGAGCAGGCCGGCCGCGGCGGTGCCCTCGGGCACACTCACCCGGCAGCGCCAAGTTCCCATGATGCCCTGGATGGCACGGTTCAGAGCCACGGCGCGGGGCGCCGCGCTCGTCTGGGCGAGGACTGCGCCGGGTTCGCCCTCCCAGCGCCACTGGCCCTCGGAGGCGCGCCAGCCTTCTCCCAGGTCAGAGGCGATCCACCCCTGATCGTGCTGTCCCCCGGCCGCGGTGGCCGCCGAGAAGCCCCAGAACTCCGCGGTACCCAGCCAGGTCATGAACCCCGTCTGGCCGGGGCGCGCGGCGTCCTCGATGCCGACCTCGACCCATCCTGAGTCCTGTATCAGGGTGGTCCCGTCGGCCTTGAGAAGCTGCGCCCGGGCCCGGCCGTCGGCTTGGGTCTCGGCACGAATCACGAGGTCCTCCTCGTAGTGCCAGCCATCCCCGGGGCCGGACCACAGGGCCTGGATGGGGAGGCGGTAGAGCATGAGTGAGCCGGCGCCGAACGTCCCGCCCAGCCAGGCGATGAAGCCCTGGGTAAGGTCGTCATTGGCCTGGAACAGGAGGCCCGCGCCCCCCGCTCCCGGGTCGACGCGAACTCGGCACTCCCTGACCTGGAGGGCTCCGACCATCTCGCGGCTGATGGCCGAGCTGCGCTCCACGGCGGCGTACTGCCGCAATCGGGTCTTGTCCATCGTCGTCCACATCCAGCTTCCCGGCCCGATCACAGTCCACGGGCAGTCTTCGCCCTGCACCAGGCGTCGCTTGTTGGGGGCGTCGTCGACGATGGGGGAGAGGGGCTCCGGGGCACACTCCCACCACCAGAAGCGGGCGATGGCGTCCCTGGTGTACAAGCCCAGGCGCCCCTGGCCGACGGTCAGCTCGCGGTCCACCTCCACCCACGGCCCCTGCGAGACCAGGGTCTTGGCGTCGCCCTCGAACATCTGGGCCCGGACGCGACCCTCCTCCACCACGGCCTCCAGGACATAGGTCATGTACGGGTGCCAGGGGGCGTAGCGGTCTTCCCACAGCACGGTGCCGTCGGCGGTCTTGAGACAGAAGCCGCCCAGGCCGGGGTTGCCGCCGAGGGTGACGAGGAAGCCACCGGCCGCGCTCTGGGTGGTCTGCGCCCGGAGCCCCACCTCGGCGGCGCCGATGGCGGGCTGGACCGCGGCCCGCCAGGCCCCCGGTGCCCCGTGCGCGCCGGTGACGAGAGCCAGAGCCTGCTCGGTCTCGCGCCCCTGGCGTAGGGCGGGGCCGACCTCCCGTGTCCACTCCCAGTAGCCCGAGACTACATGAAGGCTCTCGCCGTCCGCGGCCCCGTTTTCGGCCGCAACCGCGACGGTCCAGGGCACCCAACGCATGCGGTCATCCATAGCACGATTACCTCACAAGGCGGCTGAGCCAACGGCCGAGGCCCGGCCGAGACACAGGCTCTCGTCGCCTTTCGTATTCGGTCCGGCTGCGTGCACTCGGTGGTCTGACGTTGCCGTGCGTCCCCCGGCGCTACCGTCTATCGAAGCTCGGAACCTTGAGCTGTTCTCCGCCCTTGAGCGATGACTCCATGGCCACGATGCCGGGCGCGGTCATGGCCAGCGATTCGTAGACGTCCACCGCCGGCTCTCGGTCCTCGATGAGGGCGGAGATGAACTCGTGGGTGAGGAAGCTGTGAGAGTTGCCGTGTCCGGAGGGCACCCGCATCGGCTCCGGGAGCCGGTGGATGTAGTCGGGGCAGACGGTCATGCTCGGCTGGCCCTGGATCTGCACGACGAAGGGCTGCCCGCCGCAACCGTCCATGTACATCGAGCCCGTCTGTCCGATCCACTGTGCCCGCTCGCCACCGGCGTGGACCTCCCACATCACATTGCAGCGGCAGATGTTGCCGCCCGAGGCCTGGAACAGGGCGGTCTGGTTGGAGAACCCGTTGTTGTAGGCGTTCTGGAACCAGTCGCCGTCCGGAGGGCCCCAGCCCAGGCAGGACACGCGGGTGAAGCGCTCCCGGGTCACCCCGACGTGGAAGCAGGTGGAGTGGGTGGGATAGAGCATGGGCGGATAGCCGTAGCGCCAGGTGTGGTCGCCGTTGTGGAACCACAACGCCTCGCGCTCGGAGCCGGTCATGTTGTGATAGTACTCCACCTCGGAGTAGACGAACCTGCCGAACTTGCCGTCGGCGAACAGCTCCCGGGCCAGGATGCAGGGTGCCCGATAGTAGCTGGTCTCGGCCATCATGTACCGCAGGCCGGTTCGCTCCTTGAGCTGCTTGAGCTGGTAGCACTCCTCTATCGTCACCGCCGCCGGCACCGCACAGATGCAGTGCTTGCCGTGGTTCATGACCTCGGTCACGTGGCGGACATGGTCGGGCGCGCCGGTGAAGACCGCCACGGCGTCGAGGTCGGGGTCCTTGACCAGCTCCTCCAGCGAGTCATAGGGTCTGTCGCACCCGTAGACGTTCTGGAGGTGCTTGCGGCGGTCGGGACGCAGGTCGCTGACGGCGGCCACGATGCAGTTGGGGTCCAGGTGCCACTGAAAGGCGGCCCCGAAGCCCCCGCCGACGACTCCAATCCTGACCTTCTTGTCCGACACGGGCTGAGGCATTGCCGGCCCTCCCGTGGCGAGGGCGGCTCCGGAAAGAGCCACGACCCCTGCCGTCTTGATGAAATCCCTGCGTGACATACCGTCGTTGCCTGTGGGCATGGAAGTCCCTCCCGGCCGCCGTCCTCGGCGCCTGTGGAGTATTCGCAGGCGGGGGCCAGGATTCCTTGGGGCAAACCGGCGGCCGTTGGCAGACGCTTCTGAGAGCCAACGTGTCCGTCCCGCGAGCCGGGAGCCCGCAAGGTATGCCACCGCCGCGGCATCGGAGGACACTGAGGTGATGTGTACCTGATTGGCAGCGGTCAGTGAGTGGCCATCGATCAGAGGGGTCGCGCCTACCGTGCGGGCCTGGAGACCCGCGGGCAGGCGGAACTGTCGGTGGGTGGCCCCACCGGCCGCGGCTCACCGCTCCGCGTCGGCCGGCATCGGCAGGGTGAACTCGAAGGTGCTACCCTCGCCCAGTTGTGACCGGACGGCGATGGTGCCGCCGCAGACCTCGACGATCTGCCGGACAAGCCTCAGACCGATGCCCAGACCGGGAATCTGGCCTGTCACGTGCTCCTCCACCTGGACGAATCCCTCGAAGATCCGGTCGAAGTACTCATGCGGGATGCCGGGCCCGTCGTCTGTGACAGAGAATGCCAAGAGCCCGTCGTCGCCGGGAGCCACGGAGAGCCCCACGTGGACGCGGTCCTTCTCGGCGAACTTCACCGCATTGCCGATGAGCTCGTCGAGGATGAACTCCAGGTGCTCCTCGGTGCAGTCGGCGTAACGGGCGTCTCTGGCTGCCTCGATGGCGAGGTCCAGCTCGCGGTCGGGATATCGCTCGCGGACCTTCTCGGCGGCCGTCTGGGCCACCGCGACCACGTCGGCGTGGCGCATGGCCTCCTGCAGTTGCCAGGTGGAGAGAGCCTCGAACTCCAGGAGCTTCTGGACGATGGCGCTGAGGCTCTCCACCTCGGCCTCGCAGACGGAGGAGACGTGGGGCCACTCGCGTGCCAGTTGGTCCGGGGGCATATGCTTGGCCAGTTGCAGGTAGCCTCCCAGGAGCGCCAGGGGTGTGCGGAGCTTGTGCGGAACGGTGGTGATGAAGCTCGCCTGCACATGGCGAGAGAGCTTGTTGTCGGTGACGTCGCGCAGGACCAGTACGGTGCTGTCCAGATTGCCGTCGGAGTCGAAGATGCGTGAGAGACGGGCGTCCAAGTACAGTGGGGGATGGGTGTCCTTGCGGGCGATCTCGAACGCGGTGTCGTGGGCTGTGGACTGAAGTAGCGTCTCCACCGGCTCCGAGAGCCAGAACCCTGAGATGGCGGCGGACAGTGTCAGCTTCCAGGGCTTCTCGGGGAGGTTCAGTAGCAGGCAGGCGGCTCGGTTGGCGCTGCTGATGCGGAGATCGCCCTCGGTGACGATGATGCCGTCGGTCATCTGAGACACGGCGGTATCGAAGCGCTCTCGGGCGCGGAGCAGGGAGCGGTACTGACTGGCGCGCTGACGGACGATGGCGTAGCGGATGGAGCGCAGCAGGGTCCAGCCGTCCACCTGGCCCTTGACGAGATAGTCCTGTGCGCCCTCTCGCACGGCTTTCTCCGCCAGTGTGTGGTCATCGGTGCCGGTGAGCACCACGATCGGCAGCTCCGGGAACGCGCGATGCAGGCCGATGAAGGTCTCCAGACCGCGGCTGTCGGGAAGCGAGAGGTCCAGCAGGGCGACATCGAAGTCCTCGCCCCCCGCCAGCTCGATGGCGGCACCGAGGCTGCGCACTTGGCCGAGGTCGATCCGCGCCGTGGGGACGTCCCCGAGCATCCCCCGGAGAATGAGAACGTCTTCCGGGTCGTCTTCGATCAAGAGCGCCCGGATCGGTGTGTCCTCCATCTGTCCGCTCCTCGGGTCACGATCTTTGGGCCCCGGGGCTTGGCGGCGCATGCCGTTGCGCCTCGGGCGGCCCTCCCTGGCCTCACGGCTCCTGATCCGGCGGCAGTTCGACGATCTCGAACCAGTACTTGCCGATGGTCTGCACCATGTCCACCAGCGCCTCGAAGGTCACGGGCTTGGCGATGTACGAGTTCACTCCCAGGCGGTAGGAGCGGAAGATGTCCTCCTCGGCCTTGGATGTGGTGAGGATGACCACGGGGACCTGGCGCAGCACCGGGTCGGCCTTGATCTCCTGCAGGGCCTCGCGTCCGTCCTTGCGGGGCATGTTGAGGTCCAGCAGTATCAGGCCCGGGCGCGGGGCCGCGTCGGGAGCGGCGAAGCGGCCTTCACGGCGCAGGTAGGACATCAACTGGTCGCCGTCGTGCACGAAATGCACCTGGTTGACCAGGCGACTCTCGGCCAGGGCGTCGCGGATCAGGAGGCAGTCGTCGTGGTCGTCATCGGCCACGAGCAGGATGATCGGACGAGGTGCGTGGGTCATTGGCTACTCCCAGTGTGGACCTGTCGTACCGGCAGACGGACGACGAAGGTGGCGCCCTCGTCGGGCCGGCCGACGGCCTCGATGGTGCCCCCGTGGCGTTCGACGATCTTGCGGCACAGGGCCAGGCCGATGCCTGTACCGGGGTACTCGTCCCTGCTGTGCAGCCGTTGGAACACCCCGAAGATGCGCTCGGAGTACTTCTCCTCAAAGCCCACGCCGTTGTCCTGCACCTCGATCCGGCAGATGGTGCCACCGGCCTCGAGGCCACCTTGGACGGTGACGATCGGCGTTCTGTCGGGGTGCTGAAACTTCAGGGCATTGGCCAACAGGTTCTGCATGAGCTGACGGATCTGGGTGGCGTCTGCATCGATCTGTGGTAGGCCCTCAATGCGTACCATTGCCCCGGCGTGCTCCACGGCGATCTCCAGATTGGAGAGTGCTTCGTGGGCCGTTTGGTCGAGGTCGACGGTGGAGAAAGGCTGGGCCTGGGTGGTGACGCGCGAGTAGGACAAGAGATCGCTGATGAGGACGGACATGCGGCCCGCGGCATTCTGCATCCGGCTCAGGTAGTCCGCGCTCTCCTCGTCGAGGCGGTCGGCGACTCGGGCCTTGAGGCGGTCGCCGAAGGCCTGCACCTTGCGCAGGGGTTCCTGCAGGTCGTGGGATGCGGCATAGGCGAACTGCTCCAGTTCGGCGTTGGAGCGGGCCAGCTCGGCGGTGCGCTCCGCCACCCGGTGCTCCAGCTCATCATGAGCGCGACGGAGGTCTTCCATGGCCCGCAGCCTCTGCATCAGCCTCCACATGCCGTCCATCAGAAGCTGGAGTTGCACCACGTCCGAGTCGTCGTACGGGCCGTCCTTGTTGCCCACTCCCGCCACCGCGACGAGTCGCTCGTCGTCGAATACCGGGACGTTCATGTGTCTTGTGACCTCTACGTGCCCCTGCGGGTACCCTCTCTTGGCCGGATCGGGGGCGCTGTAGTCATTGGTGATGATCGGTCGGCGCTGCCTGACCGCCTCACCCCACAGACCGGTATCGCGCACCGGGTAGACCATGGGCTTGTCGGTGATGGCACACTGCTCCATGGCGGTCTTCGACCACGCGTGCATCGTCAGCACGGTCTCGTCCTCGTTGGTGAAGGCCAGATAGCCGATGGTGCTTCCGGTCAGGCGCACACCGGCCTCCATGGCGAACTCCGTCAACTCGCGCACCGAGGCCCCCGTCATCCCACCAAGCTCTGCCAGCGCCCTGAGTCGCTCCTCATCCAGCCTCAGCCGCTCCTGCGCCCGATGGCGCTCGGTGATGTCCCGGAAGCTCCAGACCCGGCCGTGGAGTCTGCCGTTGTGGATCAGGGGGCGGGAGTAGCGCTCGAAGACTCGGCCATCGGTGAAGAGGAGTGTGTCGAAGTCCTCGCGATCGGTGGCGTAGAGCTCCTGCACTTTGGCCAGGAACCGGTCCGGATGCCGCAACTGGCCGAGCACATGGGAAAGCAGCCTGGCGTCGTCGGCGGCGGTGACCAACTCGTCCGGGATGCGCCACAGCTCGGCGAAGCGCGAGTTGGCGTGCAGCACTCTGCCCTCGGCATCGACGGCGAGGATACCGTCGGCGGTGGACTCAAGCGTGGCCGCGAGCAGTTCTGTACGGACGTCGGGGGGCGTGTCCGGACGCTCTTGGTTGGTGGGTTCCATGGATGCACTCCCGCAGGCCCGGCCAGATAGGCTAGATATTGGCCGTCGGGGCCGTGCTTCCTGCCTGGCCGGAAGCAATAGCGCGTCGGTGGCCTCTCCTGCGCGGAAGGCCTTCGCCGTCACGCAGCGAAACTACCCTCCGCGGTCGGCGGCCAATCCAACCCCGCGGAGAGCAGCCATGGGACTGAAGATCGGACTGTGTGGTGCCGGTCAGTTCGGCAGTCTGTTCGTGCCCGTGTTCCAGCGCCATCCGGATGTGGACGAGGTGTACCTGGCAGACATCGACGCCGGGCGTCTGGCTCAGAAGGCGGCGAGCCTGCAGGTGACGCAGACCTTCGACTCCCTACAGTCCCTGTGCCGCAGTGACTGCGACTGCGTGTGTCTGTTCACGCAGCGCTGGCTCCACGGGCCTCAGGCGATCGCGGCCCTGCGGGCCGGTAAGCACGTGTACTCCGCGGTCCCCGCGGCGGTGACGCTGGAGGAGCTGGCCGAGCTGGAGCAGACCGTCCGCTCCACCGGATTGATCTACATGATGGGCGAGACCAGCTACTACCGGGCCCAGACCACCTACTGCCGCCAACGCTTTGCCGCCGGCGATTTCGGGCATTTCGTCTACGGCGAGGGCCAGTACCACCACGACATGGCCCACTTCTACAAGTCCTACATGTACAGCGGCGGCGATGAGTGGAAGAAGACCGCCAGCTTCCCGCCTATGCTCTACCCCACTCACTCCACGGCCTTCGTCCTCGGGGTGACCTTCCGCCGGATGACGCATGTCTCGTGCTTCGGGTATGTCGACAAACACCGGGACGGGGTCTTCGACGAGGACTTGAGCCTGTGGGGCAATGTGTTCAGTAACCAGTCCGCACTGTTCCGCACCTCCGACGGTGGGATGGCCCGCGTCAACGAGTTCCGCCGCATCGGGGCCGGAGACGGGCGGATGACCATCATGGGGACCCGGGCGGCCTACGAGGAGCAGCCGCTCTCGGGGGTCTACGCCTGGCTGGACTTCCCCGCGGGCTACGGCGAGGGGGAGATTGCCTACGCCGAAGCCGCCCAGCAGGTCAAGCTTCGCACCGAGGATGTCAGCCACATCCGCCGCTTCGACGGAGTAGAAGTGACCGAGGAGAATCTGGGCGATCTGCCCCGAGAGTACCTGGGCAAGAGGTTCCTGGGCGTCTCGAAGGCCCAGCCGTGGTGGGAGTTGCCGGTGGAGTTCGCCGGGGTGCCCAACGGGCACGACGGGACCCATGTGTTCCTGGTCAACGACTTCGTCCGCTGCGTGGTAGGCCACAAGCTGCCGCAGAACAACATCTGGCTGGCGGCGCGGTACAATGCGCCGGGGATCGTGGCCCACGAATCGGCCAAGCGAGACGGAGAGCGTCTGGCGATCCCTGACTTCGGTTTGCCGCCGCAGGGCTGGAACCTGCTGGACGAGCGTTACCCGCTGCAGCCGTAGTCCGGCCGAGAGCCCGTGCCCCAGAGGCTGCACCGACCCCTGCCGCACCATACCAAAACGGAGGCCGTACGATGCTTACCGCCGGAGTTGCACAACTGGACATCACCCCGCCGCTGGGCACCAACATGAGAGGGTACTTCGAGAAGCGCAGCGCTTCTGAGGTCCACGACCCGCTGTACGTGCGGAGCTTCGCGCTGGACAACGGTGATTGTGGTCTTGCCATCGCCATCTGCGACATCATCGGGCTGGACCGCAAGTACCAGGACCGGGCGAAGGCCATGGTGGCCGAGGCGACCGCGCTTGCCCCGGAGCAGGTGCTCATCGCCTGCACCCACACCCATACCGGCCCGGAGACCGGTGATGACCCGTACACGGAGTTCTTGACAAAGCGTATCGCCGACGCGGTTCAACTGGCCTGGGATCGCCGGGCCGTCGCCCGGGCCGGATGGGGAAGCGAGCGGGAGAGCCGGGCGGTGTTCAACCGCAGGTACCGCATGGCCGATGGCACCGTGCAGACCAACCCCGGGGTTGGGAATGCCAACGTGGTAGAGCCCGCGGGCCCGGTGGACCCCGAGGTCGGCGTCCTGGCCCTGCAGCGCCCGGACGGCTCCCCCCTCGGGCTCCTGGCCAACTACGCCCTACACTATGTGGGCATCCCCGACGACTTCCACGCCCTGTCGGCCGACTACTTCGGCTACTTCTCGCGCATCATCCAGGGCATGGTGGGACAGAGTTTCGTGGCCGCCCTGAGCAACGGCGCCTCCGGCGACATCAACAATTGGGACGTCATGGGTAACGTGCGCCCCCAAAACGATCGCTACCAGCACACGGAGCGCGTCGCCGGCTTGGTGGCCGCCTCGGCACTGTACGGGGCCAACGGTGCGGCGTACTCCGATGACCTATCCCTGGGAGCGGCTGCGGCACAGGTGACGCTCAACCCGCGTCCGGCGCCGACGGCGGAGGAGGTCCGGGCGGCCGATGAGATCTTCCGGCGGGAGGAGGCCAATGAGCCCGTGCTGATGGGCGAGCGGTCCTTCGCCCGTCGTGTACGCAGGCTGGCCGAGACCCCCCCGCAGGCCCGAGAGACGTGGGTCCAGGCCCTGCGCGTCGGCGACCTGGGCATCGCCGGCGTACCGGGCGAGTACTTCTGTGAGCTGGGTCTGCGGATCAAGGAGAACTCGCCCTTCGCCCAGACCATGGTCATCGAGCTGGCCAACGACTCGGTGGGCTACATCGCCACGGAGCGGGCGTATGAAGAGGGCGCCTACGAGCCCAACTCCAGCGCCTACGAGCCGGGTTTCGGTGAGCAGATCGCCGACAGGGCCGTGGAGCTTCTGGAGCAGTTGCGGGGGTAGGGCGCGGGTGAGCAGTCCACATTCGCATGGGAGTGTCGTTCCGGGAGCTTGCGCTCCCGGCTAGGGCAGCTCGAAGGACTTCCCGGGACACAGCGAGATTCTTCGCTATCTCGCTGTGCGAGATGGACGCTCAGAATGACAGGGACCGGTCCGGCCGGACTTCTCGGCCGCGCTTACAGCGGGCTTCCCGGCCGTGTTTCGAGGGCGCGCCACATGCTTGACCGCTCCGAGGGCGGCGCCGTCCACCGGCGGTGCCGCCCCCTGCACCATCGCGGTTACCACCGACTTGCCGACTCGCCGAGGAGGCGCTTCTCATGCTCATCGGGATACTGGGGTTACCCGCGGCTCTTGGCGCGGTACTGCTCTGCGGCGGTTCCGTTCAGTGCCTCGCCCAGGAGCGGGATGGAGCACTGGTGCTGCACGTGGCCACTGACGGAGATGATGGGTGGTCCGGCACCTCGGCCCGCCCCAATGAGGCGGGCACCGACGGACCCCTGGCGACATTGGATGCCGCCCGCGATGCGCTGCGAGTGCTGAGGGCCGAAGGTCGGCTCCCCGCTGAGGGCGCGACGGTGATGGTGGCCGGCGGCACCTACGAGTTGCCGCGGACCTTCGAGTTGGGGAGCGATGACTCCGGGACGGCCGAGGGGCCTGTGGTGTTCCGGGCGGCGCCCGGCGAAGAAGTGCGGCTTCAGGGCGGCCCGTCGGTGGATGCGGAGGCGTTCTCCCCGGTCACCGACGCCGCCGTCTTGGAGCGTCTGGTTCAGGCCGCCAGGGGACAGGTGCTGGAGGCCGACCTAGGCGCCCTGGGCATCTCGGCTCCCGCCCCGTACCCCGACAAGTTCCGGGGGTTCCCGGCGGTTCCGGAGGTGTTCTTCAACGATCGGCGGCTGTCGGTGGCGAGCTGGCCGCAGGAGGGCTGGGCGCACATCGCGAGGATCATCGACTCGGGGTCCAATCCCCGGGTGGGCGACGACACGGGCCGGCCGGGAGTCTTCGAGTACGAGGGCGACCGACCGGATCGCTGGAATGTGGAAGCCGGTGTGTGGCTCCAGGGTTACTGGTGCTTTGACTGGTACGACGAGACGATCCAGATCGCAGGCATCGACCCGGAAAGCCGGCAGATCACACTGGCCCGGCCGCACCTGTACAGCGTCAAGCAGGGGAACCCGTCGCCGCGCCGGTACAGGGCGTTGAACCTGCTGGAGGAGCTGGACAGCCCGGGCGAATACTACATCGACGTCGCGCGCAACACGCTGTACCTCTGGCCCCCGGACGCCATGGCCGGGGCGCGCATGGTGATCTCGACTCTGTCCGGGCCGCTGGTGGCCATCCGGGACGCGTCTCACATTGCCCTGCGGGGCTTCACCGTGGAGGCCGGGCAGGGAGACGGCATCGTGGTGTCCGGGGGCGAGGCGGTGCATGTGCAGGCCTGCCGGGTAAGGAACGTGCGCACCGTGGGCGTTGTGGTGCAAGGCGGGGCGCGCCACCGCGTGGAGGCCTGCGACATCCATGACACCGGCACGGGCGGAATGGTGCTGTCCGGAGGCGACCGCAAGACCCTGACGCCCGCCGGTCACGAGGCCGTCAACAACCACATCCACCACTACTCCTGCCACCAGCTCACCTATGCCAATGCCATCTTGATCGGGGGCGTGGGCAACCGCGCCGCCCACAACCTCATCCACGATGCGCCGCACCAGGCCATCGGCGTCGGCGGCAATGACCACATCTTCGAGTACAACGTGGTGCACCACGTCTGCACCCAGACCGATGACTGCGGCGCCTACTACAAGGGCCGCGACCCCTCGTGCCGCGGCAATGTGGTGCGCTACAACTTCTGGCACAACATCGGCAGCCCCATGGGCCACGGCAATGCGGCGGTGTACTTCGACGACGGCGATGGCGGCGATGTCGTCATCGGCAATGTGTTCTTCCGCTGCGGCGAGCCGGGCAAGGGGTCGTTCGGCACGGTCTTCTCCCACGGCGGGCACGACCTGTGGGCCGAGAACAACGTGTTCGTCGAGTGCAAGCGCGCCCTGGGCTCCGCCCCGTGGAACGACAAACGCTGGGCCGAGGCGCTGGGAGGCGAGGACTGGCAGAACAAGCTCCTGCGCCAGGTGGACATCACCGGGCCGCCGTACACCACCAGATACCCCGCGCTGGAGGGCTTCATGGAGCCTCGGCCCGGTGTGGCGCGAGTGAGCCACGCGGTGCGCAATCTGCTGGTGATGTGCGGACAGGTCAAGAGCGGCAACTGGCAGGTCGATGAGGCTCAGAACCTGGTGACCGACGCCGACCCGGGCTTTTTCGATGCCGCCGGAGGGGACTTCAGGCTCAGGCCGGAGGCCGAGGTGTTCGCGAAGCTGCCGGGCTTTGGGCCGATTCCCTTTGACGAGATGGGGCTGTACGCCGACGAGCTGCGGCCAAGCCCGGTGGTTGAGCCCTGGACCTATGACCCGCCCAGGCCGCTTCCGCCACTGCAGGAGACCCGAGCCGCGGCCCCGGCGGTGAAGAAGGGGCCGGCGCCGGTGTTCGCCGTGCCGCGCGCCGCAGCGCCCATCACCATCGACGGGATCATCGACCCTGCAGAGTGGGGCGGTGCAGACCCGGACGCGGCCATGGTGCTTGCGCAGGACTATCGCTGCCAGAAGGCCTCGCGGGAGAGCAGAGCGTGGCCGGCGTATGACGAGCAGAGGCTCTATCTCGCGGTGGACAACGCCGTGCACCCCGACACACAGCTCACCGGCAACCGGTGGGGGCTCGACGACGCGGTGGAGGTTAGCCTGCGTGCGCTGAAAGAAGGAAAGTCCGAGCCCATCTGCGTGGTCCGGGGCTACGGCAACGGTTATTTGCAGTACGGCACCACGGCCGATCCCGCCCAGGAGCCCGGCAGCATGGACGTCGGTGGCATCGTGTACAGGGCGGCAGTGGTGGAGCAGGGCCGCTGGACGTGCGAGATGTCCATCCCCTTCTCGATGCTTGGGTTCTCCCCGACGGATGGTGTTCGCCCGGCCTTCAACCTCACGGTACGCAAGGTTCTGGATGACCTGTGGCTGATGTGGGAAGGCACCGGGGGGCACTCCTTCGACGTGGAGCGGGCGGGTTTCGTGGAGTTTGTGAGGTAGGCAAGCGGCGCTGTTGGCCCTTGTTCCGAGGCGAACTGCAACCATCCCGGCGGCGGAGGGCGTGGACATGGACGCGCGCGGTTCTCACGTATCGGCACTTGCCACGCCCGGTGTCGTGGGCGACGGCCTCCACGACGACACCGCCGGCCTGCAGGCCGCTTTGGATAGCGGCGCGGCTGTGGTCCATCTGCCCACCCCGCCCGCAGGCTATCTGATTACCCGGCCGCTGGTGATCCATTCCGGCCAGACGCTGCTTTGTGACCGCAACGCCGCCTTGCGCCTCGCCGACCGCGCCCACCGGTACATGCTGGTCAATGACGATCCGGAGCGAGGGAACCGGGGCATCAGTATCATCGGCGGCATCTGGGACGGGAACAACGCGCACCAGACGTGTGAGTACCACGAAGGCGGCGATTGGCGGGTGCCGTTCAGTAAGGACCGCTATCTGGGCGTGCTCATGCAGCTTGTGAATGTGGACGACCTGCACCTCTCAGGGCTGACGCTGAAGGACCCCGAGTGCTATGGCATCCAGTTGGGGGCGGTACGACGGTTTACGGTGCAGGACATCACCTTCGACTACAACATGCTGACGAACAACATGGACGGGGTGCATGTCCACGGCCCCGCCTCCCAGGGGCGCATCGCCAACCTCAAGGGCGCCACCAATGACGATCAGGTGGCGTTGAACGCCGACGACGGCGCGATGTTCGAGGTCACGCGAGGGCCGATCACGGACGTGGAGATACAGGGGGTGTGGGCCGAGAACGGCTACACCGGGGTGCGGCTGCTGTCGGCCGGGTCGCCGATTTCCCGCGTGCGGATCAGCGGCCTGTACGGTAGCTTCCGGTACTACGGCGTGTCCTTCACCCACCACAACGTGCATCCCGGCGAGCCCAGTACGGTCACCGATGTGGTGATCGATGGGATGCACCTGTCCAGGCCCCCACGCCCGGAGGGGCAGCCCTTGCCGCAGAGCGACATGGAACAGTGCCGCTTCCCGCTGATCTGGGTCGAGGGCGGCATGAATGTGGGGAGTTTGCTCCTGTCCAATCTGGTGCGCACCGAGGCCGTGGAGCTGGCCCCGCCGGCTGTTTTGGTGAGCGAGGGCGCCAAAGTGAGGCATCTGGGTGTGTGCAATGCCGCCGTGGCGAACCTGGCGGACAGCGCTCTGGACTTCATCGTCAACCGCGGAACGATCGAGAGCCTGAGCCTGGCCAATGTCTGCACCTCGGCCCGCAGTGCCGCGACAAGGGGCACGGTCGTGCGCAACATGGGAACCATCGGCCAGACGGCGCTGCACAATGTGGTGACACGCACCGATTGCGGGCCGGGGGTGGCGGAATGAGTCGCCGGGCAACCGGCGCCTACAAGAGCACCTCTATCCGGCGCAGCGGTGTGACGGCCTCCTGAGTGACATCGCAGACAATGGCGATGACCTGCACACCGTTTCGGGCGGCCTGTCGCAGGGCGGCGCCGAAGTCGGGGTCCGTGTCATCGTTGGGCGAGAAGCGCTGCGCATCGTTGCGCTGGATCATGAAGGCCACCGCGGGCGTGAAGCCGTGCTCTCCGGCGTGGGCGAGCTCCCGGACGTGGCGGGCGCCGCGAAGGGTCGGGGCGTCCGGGAAGCGGGCCATGGCGTCCTCCACGAGGGTGCAGGACTTGGTCTCGATCAGCCAGGTGCCGGTGTGGCAGGTGAGCTCGAGGTCCAGCCGGCTGCGCCCGTAGCGCACCTCCTTGCGGACCCCGTGGCAGCGGCCCAGCTCGGGCGCCAGTCCGGCCCGCCAGGCCTCGAGGAACAGCTCCGGGGGCAGGCCTGAGACCAGGCAGACCAGGGTCTCACCGTGGCGGGCCAGGACGACCTGATGCGTTGTCCTGCGGCCCTGCGCCGGCCGCGGGACGACCCACATCTCGGTGCCCTCGTGGAGCAGCTCCAGCATGCGGCCGGGATTGGGCATGTGGCAGTAGGCCGGTCCGTCGGCCAGCTCGATCCATGTGGCGAAACGATTGGGGCGGTTCAGGAAGCGGCCCTTGAGCAGGCCTGCGGGAAGCAGCATGAGTGAAGACACCTATCTGTGGTTCGCGAGCGGCCGGAACGGCTGGCGGCCGGCGGTCGGGTTGCCGTAGGTCAGGAGGAGACGGCTTTGGACAAGGTCCGGGTCGGTATCATCGGTCTCGGCGGCCGGGGCCGGTACTTCGCCGGGATGTTCGACAAGAACCCGCGGGCGACTTTGGTCGCTCTGGCCGACCCCAATCCGCGGGCCCTGGAGCTGTGCCGAGGTCGCTGGGACGAGCAGGTCTCATACTACGACAGCTACGCGGAGATGCTCAACCGTCCCGACATCGACACGGTGGTGGTCGCCTCCTGCGACCGGGCGCACCACCAGAACGCTCTGGACGTGCTGGAGCACGGCAAGAATCTGCTCCTGGAGAAGCCCATGGCCCAGTCGGTGGAGCAGTGCGACGACATCATCGCCGCGTGGAAGAAGGCCGGTACGCTGCTGATGGTCGGCCTCGAGCTGCGCCACTGCGTGCTTTTTGAGCGCATGTGGGAGATCATCGGCGACGGGGCGATCGGTGAGATCAAGCTGGGCTGGGCCATCGACAACGTCTCCGTGGGGGGCCAGTACTTCTACCACGGCAATATGCGCCGCAAGGACTACGTGCGCAGCCTGCTGCTGCAGAAGGGCGTTCACACCATCGACCTTCTGAACTGGTTCATGGGCGGCCGGCCGGAGCGCGTGTTCGCCACCGGGGCTCTGAGCGTCTTCGGGGGCACCGCCGCCAATGACAAGCGTTGCCGAGATTGCGCTGAGGCCGAGACATGCCCATACTTCGTGAACCACTCGCGATTCATGATGGACTACGGTGCCGCGGTGGAGTGCGAAGACCTCTGCGTATACGGGCAGGAGGCCGACGTGAACGATCAGTCGATCGTGAGCATCGAGTACGCCAACGGCACCCGGGGAAGCTTCATCGAGTGTCACTTCTCGCCCGAGTACACCCGGGAGTTCACGCTGGTTGGCACCAGGGGGAAGATGTACGCCCTGTACAACAACGAAGGCAACTTCCTGATTCGCGTCTCCTATCGCCATACGGACCACATCGACGAATGGCGGCCCGTGTTCAGCGGTGGGGGGCACGGCGGGGGAGACCAGAGGATCGTCGAGCACTTCTTGGACTGCGCGCTCTCCGGGGCACAGCAAGACGCCGAGGTTCTGGCGGCCAGGGACAGCACGGCGGTAGGGGCCGCGGCGGAGGAGAGCATCGAGACGGGGCTGCCCGTCGGGATACCGCCCTGCCCGTGGGTGTAGCGGGCGAGCGGGAGCGCGGCGGCGGAGGCCTGTGCTCCGGCGCTACTGCTGGGCCATGCCGGTGCGCAACTCGTCCCACAGGGCCGGGAGGGCTGTAGATGCCGGCATCTGCACCGAGAAGTCGGCAAGGGATGTGAGCAGGGTCGGGGTGGTGTTGATCTCCACCACCAGGGCGCCGGTGTCCAGGGCCAGGACAGGCAGCGTGGCGGCGGGCTCCACGAGCATGGAGGTGCCGATCACCAGCATCACGTCCGCCTCTTCGGCGAGGCCCATCGCCTTGCCGATCGCCTCGGGCGGGAGAGCCTCCCCGAATAGCACCATCTCGGGACGGATCACGCCTCCACAGGCGGAGCACAGGGGCGGGCACTGTTCCAGAGGGATGGGTAGCTCCTCCGGCCTGCGGCCGCAGCGGATGCAGACATAGGAGAGGGCGTCGCCGTGGAGTTCGATGACGTTGATGCTGCCCGCACGCTGGTGGAGGCGGTCGACGTTCTGGGTGATGACGGCGAACTCCATACCCTCCAGGTACTCTTCCATCTCGGCCAGTACGAAGTGGGCCGGGTTGGGCACGGCCTCCCAGATGACCTGGCGCAGATGGTCGTGGAATCGCCAGAAGGTGGCGGCATCGCGCTCCAGTACTGCGGCGGTGGCGACATCCTCGGCCCTGTAGGTCTCCCAAAGGCCATCGGCACCACGGAAGGTGGGTATGCCGGAGGCCTTGGAGATTCCCGCGCCTGTCAGCGCGGTGATGAGCCCTTCGGTTCCCACGGCATCGGTGATGGCCTGGGCAACCTCATGCAAAGTAGCGCCGGGCATCGTGTGGGCCTCTTCAGTGGTGTCCCGCGGCGGCTTCGTAGCCGCGGCGGAGGATCGGGGCCAGGGCGCCGGCCGCCACCAGCTTGAGTGTGTCGCCGGCCAGGAACGGCACGAACCCCAGCATGGCGGCCTCGGGAACGCTGCGGCCGCATCCCACCACGAGCCAGGCCGAGCCCAGGAGCAGGATCAGGAGTGTGCCTGTGGTGAGTGCCAGCGGCCGCGCCCACGCCTCGCGGCCTCGGGCCAGACGGCCCACGAGCCAGGCGGTGAGTGGGAAGGCGAGCAGATAGCCCGCAGTGGGGCCGGCCAGGACCTCCAGGCCGCCGCCCGCGGTGAAGACAGGCATCCCCATCGTCCCGAGCCCCAGATAGAGCACCTGGCTGGCGGCGCCGCCCAGGGCGCCAAGCGTGGCACCTGATAGCAGGACGACCATTGTCTGCAGAGACACCGGCACAGGCGAGAAGGGGAGTGGGACCTTCACGTGCGCGCTCAGAACCATGGCCGCGGCAAAGCCACACACTCCCAGAGCCAGAGCCAGCACCTGCCTCCGGACCGAGACCCGGCGGAACGAGACGGCGATTGCCTGCACAAACAAGGGCGATTCCCTCCCGTGGCTTGTTCCCCGTCCCGGTTCCAGGGCTCGACGGCCCACCGAACGCGAGGGGCGAGGCCGACGACTGCTTGCGGAGAACCGCAACCTGCACTATCATTGGATTGTAGCACTACCCCAGCCCTGAGACAAGCGAGGGCCACAGGCCAATGTACCAAGAGCGCTTTCTTTACGACACTATCCCCGCCCGGCCGTCCTGCCATGCCGGGACCATTCTCGAGCTGCCCAGCGGTGAGTTCCTGGCCGCCTTCTATGCCGGTACTCGCGAGGGTGCGCCGGACGTGGCCGTCCTCACGGCGCGCCTGCGTTCTGAACTCGACGACTGGTCTGAACTGACCACGGTGATCGACACTCCGGGCAAGTCCGAAGGCAACCCGGTCCTGCACGTGGACACATATGGCCACGTGTGGCTGTTCTACGTTACCCAGCAGGAGCCGGGCTGGGACTACGTGCTCCTGTATGCCATGAAATCTGAAGACGAAGGACGCACTTGGGAGGAGCCTGTGCCGCTCAGTGAGGAGCAGGGCTGGATGGTGCGTAACAAGCCCATCCGCCTCAGGAGTGGCCGCACGGTCTTGCCCTGCTACGATGAGGTCAACTGGCGCGGCTTCTGTCTGGTCTCGGACGATGAGTGCGTCACGTGGCGCAGGTCCGGCTGGATGGAAGGACCGGTCACGGTGATTCAGCCCACGCTCATTGAGCGGCCGGACGGCTCCATCCTCGCGCTGCTGCGGAACGGAGCGCCCGAGGACCGGCCTGAGCACCGGGTACTCTGGCAGTCCGTGTCCACAGACGGTGGGATGAACTGGTCGCTCTGCGAGCCCACGGAACTGCCCAACCCCGACAGCGGCGCCGACATGACCGGTCTGGACAGCGGCAACGCCGTGCTGGTCTACAACGACACCAAGAAGGGACGCTCGCCCCTGACGGTGGCGTTGTCGGAAGACGGCGGCCGCACCTGGCCCATACGGCGCAACCTGGAGACCGAACCCGCCGAGTTCTCCTATCCCGCGGTGATCCAGCACCTGGACGGCAATATCAACGCCCTGTATACGTACAAACGCACGCACATGAAGCACGTCATCTTCGACGAGGCCTGGGTGCGCGGCGAGGATGAGTGAGCCGGGAGACAGGCGGGCGGCGGGCCGGTGTCCATCGCGAACGGCCCGGCACCGCCCGGACCTACACACCGCGACTTGCGGTCGGATGCTGTCTGCGCCGTGACTGCGCTCGCGCCGCGCGGTCGCAATGGCCTGTCGTGTCGAGCCGCAACGCAGGGCGTCCCCCGTACAGGCCGAGGACGACGTCGCCCAAGAGCAGGTCCCGTTCTCGGTGCCGGGCTCGGCCGGCGTCTCACGACTGAGTCCGGGCCGCCGGTTTCCTCGCCGACGGCACGGTGCCCGGGGCTGTGGCGCCGGTCTCGTCTCCGGATGGGCTGATGTCGCGCCGCGGCCCCTGGCCCTCCTTGTCCGTCTGCGGGTCAGCCTCATGGCTCGCCACCACCAGCGGCACACAAGACCACAGGAGCCGCGGTACGCTGCCGCTCGATCCCCGGGACGGCGAGACGGGGTACACGCCCCGTGAGCCCTCCGCGTCACCAGACCGGGCGTTGCTTCCCGCGGCGGCCGCCGGCAAGCAGCTCTCCACCCGCGACTGGACTGCCATCGTTGCGGTCTGCTCATCTGCCCGCCTGCGGCGGGGGCACTCTGAGGATCCGGCGGCGGCCGATCGGCGCCGCCTCGCCGTCCCGCGCGTCGTCCCAAGACCACGCGCAGCGCCACCTCCGCGGCGGTGTCCGACTGCGGGGCCCCCCGCGCTTGACCGCGCGGAAGTGCCCGTGGCGTGCATCGGGGCCCGTCGGGGTCGGCAGGGATTCGGCGCTGGAGCGGGAACTCTCCCGGCCAGATGCGAGTTTCGCCGCAACGGAGGTTGCCCCAATGGCCGATCCCCTACTGTGGGAACACATGACCGTCGAAGATATCCGCCTCGCCATGCAGACGACGCAGACCGTACTGATCCCCTGCGGCTGTATCGAGCAGCACGGCTACCACCTGCCCACCCGCACCGACTGCTACGCGGCGGAGGCCATCTGCCGCGGGGCCTCCGCGGCCACCGGATGCCTGGTGGCCCCCACCGTGGCCTATACCTTCTCCGGGGGCGAGCTGCCCGGCACGATCAACATCCCCACCCCGGTAGTGAGCCTCCTCGTGATGGAGATCCTGCGCGACCTGTCCCGCCAGGGGTGGCGCAACCTGGTGCTCGTGCAGGGCCACGGGGGGAGTGAGAACGTCCAGGCCATCCACGCTGCGGCGGACATGTTCCTCCGCGCCCACCCCGACCGTTCCGGGATCAACGTGGCCGTCCACATGATCGGCCAGGGCTCGCCTCTGGCGGCCGAAGGCCTCGCCTCCCGCGACTTCCACGCCGGTTATGTGGAGACGTCGCTGATACTGGCCATAGCCCCGGAAGACGTCAGGGAGGGCAGGGAGCTGGACACACCGGAGCTGGTGGAGATGATGCGGCAGGACCCGGACAACTACCAGCTTCGCACCAAGAACGTCGAGCATCCAGACGTGGTACCGCACATTCACCAGCGCCCCGAGATACAAGTCGGGATCATGGGCGATCCGGAGAGGGCCAGCGCCGAACTGGGGCGGCGCATCATCGACGAGTCGGTGGAGACGTTGGTGGAGCTGATCGGCAGACTGGAAGAGAGATGACGGCTCGTCGCGGGCAGAGGCGACGAGCCCGGCGCGGCGCATGGACCAAACACAGCCGACGAGGAGAGAGCATCAGTGAAGAAGACTTCCGTGGACTTCCTTCGCGCCCTTATCGAGGCACCATCCCCCTCGGGCTTCGAGCAGCCCGCCCAGCGCGTGGTGCGCCAGAGAGTGGAGGAGCTCTCAGACGAGCTACGCACCGACGTGCACGGGAATGTGATCGCCGTCAAGAACCCCGGGGGCTCCCCGAGGGTCATGCTCGCCGGCCACTGCGATCAGGTGGGCATGATGATCCAGCACATCACCGACGACGGGTACCTGAAGTTCGCCAGTATCGGGGGCATTGACGCCACGGTGCTGGCCGGCGCTCAGGTGGTTGTGTATGGCGAGAAGGGTGCGGTACCGGGCGTGGTGGGGCGCAAGCCGGTGCACTTGATGAAGCCCGAGGAGCGCGACAACGCCAAGATCAGCATTGACAGTCTGTTCATCGACATCGGCGCCAAGGACAAGAAGGCCGCGCAGAAGCTGGTACAGATCGGCGACTGCGCCACCTACAAGCTGGGCATGGTGGACCTCGAGGGTGACCTCCGCGTCTCCCCGGGGTTCGATGACAAGGTGGGCGCCTTCGTCGTCATGGAAGCCCTGCGCCTGCTGAAGGGCAAGAACATCGACTGCGCGCTGTACTGCGTGTCAACCGTACAGGAGGAGATCGGCCTTCGCGGCGCATCTACCAGCGCCTTCGGCATCGACCCTCTCGTGGGTATTGCCGTGGACGTCACCCATGCCACGGACTACGCCGATGTGGACGGCTCCCGTACCGGGGTCATCAACATGGGAGAGGGGCCGGCAATCGCCCGGGGCCCCAACATCAACCCGCGGGTAGGGCAACTGCTGCTCGACACGGCTAAGGACAAGAAGATTCCGTACCAGGTGGAGCCGGAGCCCCGGGGCACGGGGACGGATGCCAACGCGATCCAGGTGACACGGGCCGGAGTTGCGGCCGGTCTGGTGAGCATCCCCAACCGCTACATGCACACTCCGGTGGAGGTCGTCCACCTGGGCGATCTGGAGCACGCCGCCGAGCTGCTGGCGGAGGCGGTGACCCGGATCGACGACAAGCTGGATTTCGTGCCACTGTAGAGCCTGCCGGGAAGGCAAGGCGCCGGAGAGCAGGGGGCAGAGGCCGTCGCCTGCAGATTGAGCGCCCGTACGTATAGCCGCATTTCATTGTGCTTAGATGGTTTTGTTGCACGGAAAGACTGCATATGATATCATGATGTGAAAGATGTTCTGGCGTGAGAGTGCGGTGCAGGCGGTGGCCTTCCATCCAGAGGCGCGGCCGAGAAGTCTGGTTGCCCCGGTTCCTGTCATTCTGAGCCTCCATCTCGCGCAGCGAGACAGCGAGGGATTTCACCGAATGCCGGGAGACTCTTCGAGTTGCTCCCTCCGGGAGCGGACGCTCTGGCAATGACATTCCCGACGAGTTCGAGGTTTTCGGCCGCACCTTTATCGCGTCGCTTTGGCAGGTTGCGGACGCTTTGTACCGAGACGAGTGGCGGGCGGGCGGGTGGCATACCTGTCGCCCGCCACATTTGCGTCGGCAGGGGGGTGTCTTGCGCACACGGCGCTGGCGAGCCGCAACTTCCGTCCTGGGGGCCACCCCGCCCCGTCGTCGGCGAGACTCAGGAGGAACGCTCTTTGGTGGATAACGAGGCTCTCAAGAAGCTTTCACCAGGCGCGCAGGCGCTCGTGCGTCGAGCGGTGCAACTGGCCACGGCCGGAGGCGCCGATGTCCCGGGGGGCAACCACTGGCTGGCGGCGCTCTTGGAGAGACCTGGACCGATGGCCCAACGGCTGGCGGGAGTAGACCCGACGGCGGAACGTCGCCGGTCGATGACCTGCTGTCGCAGGGGGACTTCGGCGCTGAGCTCAGCGCCGATGACCTGGTGTCCAGGGCCGCGGACAGGGCCGCGGGCCGTGGCGCGCCGCACGGTACAGAGACCGACGTGGCGGCTACCATCCTGGTCGCGGCCGGCCTGAACGTGGAGCC
>Ga0334884_1000975_pt1 | contig 47302 bp, 40 predicted proteins | sample GraSluR1_MG_7_FD_207215 | JGI IMG/M metagenome (GOLD analysis project Ga0334884, IMG submission 207215) | Sludge microbial communities from methane-producing bioreactor in Wageningen University, Netherlands - Granular Sludge_12_05 R1 | ecosystem: Engineered > Bioreactor > Anaerobic >... | reverse complement strand
AAAGCTCCTCGATTCGTTTATGGGTTCGAGCTGTTTGACGAAGTCGAATATCAGGGAGAACCATGCTTCATATTTGGAAGACGGAATAGCGGATGCTTTGACATCCGAAAGCTCGACGGAACTAAAGTGCATGCTTCAGCAAGCTATAAGAAACTAAAGTTGTTAAGTAAAACAACATCCTTACTATGTGAAAGGAGGCAGGCAGCTTCCTCCCCACAGCTAAAGCAGGGGGTCTCCGCCGATTAATACGATGAATAACACGATACTTACATGCAAGAATCTGGTGGCTGGCTACAGGATAAGAAGTGGTTTTGTTCACGCTGTCGACGATGTCTCGTTTGAACTGTCAAAGGGCGAGCTTCTTGGAATTGCAGGCGAATCTGGCTGTGGAAAATCGACTCTAGCCTTTGCCATAATGCGCCTTCTAAAGGATAATGCCGTTATAGAGAAGGGAAGTATAATCTTCAAAGATCGTGATCTTGCCTCTCTTCCCGAGGAAGAGGTGAAGAAGATCCGCTGGGTTGATATATCGATGGTCTTTCAATCTGCGATGAACGCCTTAAATCCTGTACTGTCAATCGGCGACCAACTGCTTGATGCCATCAACGCTCATCGTGATGTCTCTCAAAAGGAGGCGTTCGACAGAGCAATCGAGGTCCTGAAACTAGTCGATATTCCTGAGGACAGATTCAACTCATATCCTCATCAGCTTTCCGGAGGCATGAAGCAGCGTGTCATGATAGCTATGGCTCTTATACTGCAACCTGATCTCATTATTATGGATGAGCCGACCACTGCTCTAGATGTAGTCGTGCAGAGAACGATCATCGAGAAGATTCAGGAGTTAAGAAAGATGTTTGGCTTTTCCGTTATCTTCATTACTCACGATCTCTCGTTGCTTGTTGAAATCAGCGATCTATTAGCAATTATGTATGCGGGAAGAATAGTCGAATACGGCCCCGCCGAAGCGCTCTTCAACTCACCACTTCATCCCTATACTAAAGGTCTGATGAACTCCTTCCCTTCCCTTACAGGACCCATAACCAGAATGGGGGGCATTGAAGGAAAGCCACCAGATTTGCTCAAGCCTCCAGAAGGTTGCAGATTTCAACCTCGCTGTCCAAAGGCCATGAAGATTTGTGAGAAAGAGTATCCGCAACTCAAGGAGTTGCAGCCCAAACACCTGGCAGCCTGTTTCCTTTACACTGGAGCTGATAAAAGTGACTAAAATCCTCGTGCTGGAAGGCGTAACAAAACACTTTCCAGTAAACTCCTTCAGAAAACACGGGCAGTTCGTTCACGCGATGGATGATGTATCGTTCGCTCTGAATAACGGCGAAGTTCTTGCGATAGTTGGTGAGTCGGGTAGTGGAAAGACAACCACGGCAAATGTTATAGCCCGAATCTACAAACAGACTTCAGGTAAAGTAATCTTCGAAGGCAAAGAGCTTAGCAGATTCATGCCCAGAGTCGAAGAGCTCGAATACCATAAGAAGGTTCAGATGATATTTCAGGATCCCTTTGGTGCCTTAAACCCCACCAGAACAGTTGGAAGAATCATGGAAAGACCGTTCGTTATTCACAAAATAGGAAGAGGGCGTCGGGAGGTCGATGAGAAGATAGACGAGATACTCGTGCAAGTTGGTCTGGAACCGCCTATACAGTTCACAGAGAAGTTTCCTCACGAACTGTCTGGAGGACAGCGACAGAGAGTCAACATAGCCCGCGCTTTTGCTGTGGAACCGGACTTGATACTCGCCGACGAACCGACCTCTATGCTCGATGTCTCAAACAGAATGAGCATAATGAACATGATGCTCTTTCTGAAGGAGAGTCATGGTGTTTCATTTGTCTATATCACACACGATCTTGCCGGAGCACGTTATATGAGCGACAGGATAATCGTGATGTACGCGGGCATGATTATGGAGATTGGTCCGGCCGATCGGGTCATAAACAGCTCTTACCACCCGTACACAAAGCTTCTGAAGTCGGCTGCTCCTTCTCCAGAATCCGGTCTTAAAAGAATCCCCCTTACAACCGGCGGAGATATTCCTTCGTTAATAAATCCACCATCAGGCTGTAGATTTCATCCCAGGTGCCCGTTTGTCAGAGAGGATTGTTCAAAGGAGATTCCAACGATCAAGAAAGTCGGTGACCACCACTATGCGAGATGCATTCTATAGGCTTGAAAACGAATATCTGATACTTGATCTCGACCGGTCCGGATCGGTTACATCTCTTTTCAGTAAGGTTTTGCAAAAGGAATTCCTTGAAGAACGTATTAATAGCCCCCTGTTTCGTTTGATGATTCCGAATTCTCTCTGGGATGGAAGGCACATCGATTCTTGTGAACAGGAACGTGTGGAGTTTCTCCTTATTGACTCGAGAAGTGCAAGAATAGTGTACAGAAATCTGGAAGTTGAAAGACACGGCTTTGATCTGAATGTTGTGGTTCATATGGTGCTGGACAGGGAGGATATCCGACTTTCCATAGAGGTTGAGAATTCGTCGGACGAACTGGTAAGTGATGTGATATTTCCTATAGTAAGCGGATTTGGAAGAAACACCGAAGAATACTCTCTGTACATGCCCACTCAATTCCGCGACAGAATCGTGAAACACCCGCTGAAGAACCTTGGTGATGATAACCACATTACCTGGAATAGGATGAGACACAAGCTATATCTGAGATACCCGCAGTGGCTTGTCTCAAGCTGGGTGGACTTTTCGAACGAGAAAAACGGTCTGGCAATCGATGTCAGAAATGGCGATTTCGAGCTCTTTGATTTCTATGTCGAAAAGCTGATCCTCAAGGATAAAAGAGACGCCTCGATGAACAGACGTACTCTTCAAATGGCAATTGCCTTCTATCCTAATCTTCGAAAAGGAGAACGCTGGAAATCCTGCGAGATTATATTGACTCCTCATACAGGGGACTGGCACATTACTGCTGACAGACACAGAAAGTGGCTTGACCTGATAATACAGAGGCCCGAGGTCTGTGAGAGCTTCAAGAACAGTGTGGGCTGGACTTTCTATTTCATGAAGCACCAGGATGGCACCCAGGTAAGGAACTACAGTGATATAGACCGGATTGCACGTGAGACCCTCAGGACGGGCTTGAAATACGCAATGGTCTTCGGCTGGCAGGAGAAGGGACACGACAATTACTACTCCTTTGGTTATTATCCTAATAGAGATTGGGGAGGTCTGGAAGCTCTCAAGAAAGGAATCTCCAGAGCAAGGAAGTCTGGCTGTGAGCTTATTCCCTTCTTCAACGGAACGCTCCTTGACACGAAAACAGCAGAGTACAAGGAGTTTGGCTACCGCTGGCCAGTTCTCGGAAGGACTGGTAGTCCTTATTCGGGAGGTGATGCTTCCAGAAACATATTCGATATTCCGTTCAGAAACGCGGCTATGGCCACATCAAGCAGGAATATGATGCTTTATGATCTTTGTATTACCGGGAAGGAATCTTCAAAGTGGTTTCTTGATACGGCAAAGAGGATCATGACCGAATACGACTTTCAGAATATACAACTTGATCAAATCGGCCACAAGAGCTATGTATGTCACAACGGTGACCACGGTCATACCAGATCCGAAAACGCCTACACGAAAGAACTTGCAGATTTGCTTTCGAAATTGAGAGTCTATATGAAGTCCCATTGCAACCCCAACGCCGTGATAATCTCGGAAGGCTTCTCAGATCTCGTATCCCGCTATTGTGATGGTTCATGGAACTGGTTTCAACTGGAGAATCCTGAGATTGTTCGATACTCTCTTCCGTGGATTCTATACTCGCACGAGATTGATGCACTGGAATACGCTAACGCAAACAGATGCTTCGCAAACGGCATCCTCTTTGATCTTAAGATAAACGGCGGCGACAATTCAATTGAAGAATTTCCGGAGTTCCAGCAGCACATACTAAGACTTGCACGACTAAAACCCAGGCTGAAGAATACCTATGTCGATGGGGACTTTCGAGACGAAGAGAATGTGGTGTATTCTCGCGATACATCGGTTGTTGTCAAGAGATATGCCGGTAGCTCCGGAGAGACCTCTCTTCTGGTCGCTAACTGCCGTAATGCAAGACGAATTTTTGATTTCGAATGCGATAGCCCCGACAAAAACAACGCTATAGTCCATTATCTCGATGGCAGAGATATACTCGAAAAGATAGATGGCGGAAACAGGATCGAACTCGACCCTTACGAAGTTAGGGCTTATGAATACAATTCAAACCGGGATAGTTGATCTCAGATCTTGGTGATAACTCGATCACTCAACAACCCCTTTGGCGGAACTGTACCAATGTCACCGAAACTCATATACATGTATAAATACGGCGTTCAATAATTGCCCGAAACGAAGCTTTCAGGTTACTTTAGCGTTCTGCCAAGGAGCCTTCCGTGACCGGTCGCATACGTTATTGACCTGGTATGACCGCTGCAATCTCCAACGAACTTCAGGTTTTTATACCTGCCGTTGTTGATCTTGTTAGAGTAGAACTTGACTTCAACAGCATACATTAGATTGTCCGGGTACGCGATTCCAGGAATCACCGAACTGAGTTTCTCAATAAACTCTGTCAGCGACACGGAAATTCTTCTAGGTAGAACCAGGTTTATGTCGCCGAGTATATAGTCGGAATCCGGCAGGGTCGGTGAGACTCTTCCAAGACGCTTTGTTCTTTTCGTGTGCATGAAATCCTCATATGTCTGCAGTATTACTTTCCTGCCACCGGCGAGAATGTTGCTAAGGCGGCTAATATAGGAACCATATCCGATCGGATCATGGAACGGTTCTGTGAAACGTGTCGTGCAGAGTATAGCGAAGTTGGTGTTTACTGAGCTTCCATCAGAGTTCGAATGCCCGTTTACAGTCACAAAATCGTCATAGTTTTCCAGTACGACTTTGCCGGAGGGATTATTGCAGAAAGTTCGCACCGTATAGCCTGTCTGTGTCTTGAGACGAACTTTGAACTCATACATCTCTCTGTTTATCTTCTCAACAAGATGGTCCGGTAGTTCATACCTTATTCCGATATCGACGGTATTGCTTGACGCGACAATCTCAGGATACTTCGACGTGACCCTTTTTATGAGACTGTGACCGCTTCTACCCACGGCAACGACTACACGATCAAAATCAGCTTCGAAATCGCTCCCCCTTACTACTACTCCACTATCGCCAACATCAATCTCATCAACTTTAGAGCCGAAATGAAAGTGAATATTCCCGAAAGCGGAGAACTCCTCAAATATCCTGGTCAATACAGAACCAAGTTTATCAGTCCCGATGTGCCAGAAAATGGAATTCACCGGTTCGAATCCTTTAGCGTAGAAGGCATCGAAGTACTCTGAGTTGCTATCGAAGGAAACACCTGTCTTTACGCTCTTTTTATCCTCAGCATCAAGCTTATCAATGTAAAAATCAACAACGTTCTGTTGTATACTCAAAGGTATCTCCAGTTCGCCCCCCATCGTACTCGATACAAAGATCTTGCCGTCGGAGCGAATCCCGCTAATACTTGAACTGTAGATATCCTTTGACCGTTCAAGCACATGGATCTCATGATCTGTTCCTATCAACTCACTGATGAAGCCTATCGCTGCGGCTCCAAATCCAATAACTCCTATTTTCATAAAGAGAGCCCGTAAAGGGCTCAATCACCTCCTGAAAAGCTGCTGTTACTCCCAGCTGAATCTGTATTTTTCAAGTCCGTATTCGTCTCTTAGCTGAACGAACTGCTTTCTGAGAATCCCGTTAAGTGGAGCGCCCTTTTCGCTTCTTTCAAGCCAGGCCAGATGCTCTTTTTCGCCTGCAGTATATATCCTTTCTTGACCGGGTGCCTTGGATGAAGAGCGTAACGCTCTCAGAATATCACCTGCATTCTTCTTGAACTCTTCAAGCGGAGTGAAGGCTTCAATATCTACTGCGATGAAGAAGTGTCCAATTCTTATAGGGATCTTTTCTCCTCCCGAGCCTATTCCGGTAAGCATCTTCAAGAAACTTCCTCCTTGAAGTGCGGCAGACAGTATCTCAACAACGGTTGCATATCCATAACCCTTGTAACCTGCTGTATCCTCTCCAATTCCTCCAAGTGGAACAAGGGCGGCTTCGCCAGTATTAAGGTCTTCGAGTATCTTCAGAGTGTCGGTTCTCGCGCCACCATCTCTTCCTATAACCCAGCCCGCGGGGATCTCCTTTTCCGCCCGCCCGTAAACTTCGATCTTCCCTCTCTGCGCAACCGAAGTTGCGGCATCGAGAACAAAAGGAAACGCTTCGTCGGTCGGCATACCAAAGGTGAGCGGGTTGGTGCCAAGCATGTTTTCGACCCCAAATGTTGGCGCTATTGATGGTCTCGCGTTGGTTCCGGTGATTCCGATCATGCCCCTTTCAATTGCCATTAGCGGATAATAGCCGGCTATTCCGTAATGAGTTGAATTCCTTACTGCCACCATTCCCATACCAAACTTATCTGCCTTTTCAATTGCCAGTTTCATAGCCTTGTAGGCAATCACGTGCCCCATTCCGTCGTGACCGTCCACGACAGCAGTAGTAGGCCCCTCTTTGACGATTTCGAATTCTGTAACTGGATTTTGAATACCTTCTCTTATCCTGTCTATGTAAATGGGCTTGAGACGTCCTACACCGTGAGAATCTATGCCGCGCTTATCGGAAGTAATTAAGACATTTGCGCAGATCCTGGCATCTTCATCAGGGACACCTGCTGCTTTGAAGACGTCGATCATGAACTCCTCGATAAAATCAAAGCTCAGCCATACAACATCGTCATGTAGCTGCTCCAATTCAATAACCTCCCCTTCTATCGATCCTGATTTCCAAATGAATTATACAATGTATTGCTGAGATTATCCGGCAATTCAGCCCAAGAATACTTGCTATAATTCAGAGAAATCATGTAGAATTGAACAAAGCAGTATTCTGAGAGATTTATGGGATTGGTGATGGAAGTGAAGGACAGAATAGGAGCCGGAATACATATTTACCCGATGCCTCTTGTTGTAGTGGGAACCATGACGGAAGAAAGACCGAATTACACCACGGTGGCCTTCTGCGGAGTGGTCGAAGTCCAGCCGCCGATGGTACAGATTTCCCTGGCAAAGACGCGTTTAAGCTGCAAGAATATCAGGGAATACGGGTCTTTCAGTGTGAATATCCCCTCACTGGATATGCTGCGAGGGGTAGATTTCATGGGAATATACTCTGGAAAGACAACAGACAAATCTGAGCTCTTCAAGACGTTTTTTGGAGAACTCGATAATACCCCTATGATCGAAGAGGCACCGTTGAATATGGAGTGCAGACTTGTCGATGTCCTCGATTTTGGCGGTACACACGAGACCTTCATTGGCGAAGTTGTTCAGAGCTACTGCTCTGAGTTCTTCATAGTTGACGGACTCCCAGACATAAAGAAGATGAACCCCGCCACATTCTCCGTATATGAGAATTCATACTGGTCAATAGGCATTCATCTTGGAAAAGCCTGGAATATTGGGATGAAATACACACCGCCAAGAGACCCAAAGACCCTGGATGACAGTTGATCGGATTTCCATTTTGCCTCTTTAATAATCAACATCTCAGCGAGTCAATACTTGAAAAGCTCCTGTTGTTTCAGCCCGGCAATCTTCGCTATTAAGAAGTCTGGAACTCTTTCCAGTCTTGTGTTATAAAAGGTCGCAAGATCGTTATAATAAGCACGCGCGAGTTCAATTCTATTTTCGGTCTCGGTGAGTTCGCGCTGTAGATTCAAGACGGTCTGACTCGACTTCAAGTCAGGATACTTCTCGATAAGAAGCATCAACCCTGAAGCAGCTGAAGATACTTCACGTGTCATTTCGGTTCTGAGATCGGCTACTATCGTCTGTACAGTTTGCTCATGCCTCATAAGACCGGCTACCAGAGAGACCAGTCTTGGTATCAAGTCGCTGCGTCTTCTGAATTGAACTTCAACCTGAGATCTTCCCTGCCTTACCCTCTCTCTAAGAGCTTTGAGGCCGTTATAGACGGTCCATACCCAGCCGATTAACCATACTGCCCCGTAGATAAGCCCCGCCGTAACATAATCCCGGGCAGTTTGCGGAATCCAATAAACGGATAACCTTCTGGAGATGAAAACTGAAAGTAGAATAACTGCAAGGCCCGAGATAGAGAAGGCCCAGTAACTTAATCCATAAGATCTACTAACCTTTTTCTCCTTACGGGTTGAGATAATGAAGATAGGCGATTCTCTATCATGAGCTATCTCTGCTGCTACCACATCTTCTCTCTCTCTTGCCTGTCCCATTACATAAAGCTCTGCCCCAAGCGGTATTATGGTCTCGGTGAAACTCCTTCTGTGATCGGAATTAGGAACGAAAAACGCCGGCCCCTTTCCGTAGTATATTGGGTCTGAAGGTCCGCAATAGTGGTTCATTACCCTCGTCCCCTCTATCTTTGCGCCTTCCGGTCTTATTTGAACAGTTCCAGTCTCGTCTCTGAGTAGGAATTTACACATATCACTGCCGGAAGCCACGAGTTTCCATCCACTTTCCGTCTTAGTCCTTGTTCTGGTCTTGCCTTGTGAGTCCGTGTAAGTTTCCGTCACAGTTCTACTCCAGTGTTCGGAGATGCTCCAGGAGTAATGCACACACTCCCTTTCAGTTAGGTAACTTGTCACCGGCGAAGAGGTTTCGGCAGTTCCAGAAAGCTCGACAAGACCAATGAAAACACCATGAGCCTTGGAAGTCGGAGTGTCATCTATCAGGCGTTTCTTCTTTGAATGCCCAAAAGCGAAGAATAGAAGAAGCATTGATAAAGCCATACCGGCAATCGAAACCAGAGAGCTACTCTGCAAAAGAGATCACCACCATTTCAAAACTCAACTATAGAATACTATAATAAGCGGTTCCGAGAAAACGGACAGTCTGCGTAATATGGACATAGGCTGAGGAGTGGTCTTCTGTGGAACACACCTGTAGAGACCGGACTATCTTGTCAGAATCTTGCCAAGGTTCTCGAGAGTCTCGTTTTCGAGAAGAAAGAGGGTTCTATTCAAAGCCGCTTTCTGGTATGCTTCAAGGAATGCGACCGTATCTCCCACAGTATTAACAAGCGCGTCTGTGCCGTATTCTTCTTCTATTTCCATTGCCATTCTCATTCCAACCGGAGTCAGTTTTCCACTGCCAAACCAGCTGCGGTTCATCAGCGAAACAGCCTCTTCGTCGGTAATGTTTTTATTTATGAGATTCAAGAAGACCTCTTGAAGAAGCTCAAGGTAGCTCTCGAAACTCTCCATTGCCTCAACCCTCGATACTGCGAGCTTTCTCATAAAAGGAATGCTGGTAGCGCTGCTAACCAGATTTGCAATTCCTTCCGTTTCGAGACAGACAAATCTATATGCAAGCTGATCCAGTGGGGTCTCGTCGAAGACTACTCGCTCTCGGGTAATCGAATTTCTGCCGACATGATGCGCTTCGTGAGCCATGACTCCTTTAAGAGAATCCAGACCGATATCCATGGCAAATATTGGATCGAAATAGACTCCTCTATGATCGGCGTTGGCATTATATGGCATCGGAAGGAAGAACACGTTTAGTAGATCAAAAGAAACGCTCTCCGGGAGATACTTCTTCGCTCTTGCTATCGCTTCAATTCTTATTACTTCCTCGTCACGGCTAATCTCTTCAAAGAACCTCTTCAGCTCCTCTTTGCGTTCCCTGATTTTCTCAATGTAAGCAAGCAGCTCCGTACAGTCTTTGGAAAAGCCAGAAAGGTCTTCGGTTCTTGAAAGAGCTGCCATCAAGCATTTTCTGGATTCAGAATCCTTGATGTGAAACTGAGTGAACATTTTTCTCAGAGACGAACTGAACACTTTGTCTGTCTGTTCTGCAAATTCTGTCGATCCGGAGTCTATGAAATCTATAAGCGTCAAGATCGGTTCAATATGCAACCATTCCATACAATCGCCTCGCTAACGTTTTATCAATTATAACACCGGCCAACTGCAATGGCTTCTCGATCATGGCGAAGAGACAAGCTCTGCGTGTCTAAAGCAGCTTACAAGGTGATCGTTTACCATGCCGGTAGCCTGCATATGAGCGTAAATTATTGTCGGTCCAAGAAAAGAAAAACCTCGGTGCTTCAAGTCATTCGAGATCTCGATTGCCTTTTCTGTAGTCACCGGGACCTCCCGCTGAGTTTTCCATATGTTGATTACTGGTTTCCAGCTTACAAAACGCCAGATATAATCATCGAAGCTTCCAAACTCTCTTTGGACTTCTATGAAACATCTAGCGTTGTTTATAGCGGAGAGTATTTTTCTTTTGTTTCTGACTATGCCGGGGTTTTCCATAAGACCGGCGACATCAACCTCGCCGAATTCGCTTACCCTTGCAGGATCAAAGTCCATAAAGGCTCTTCGATAACTCTCGCGTTTCCTGAGTATAGTCAGCCAGCTTAACCCGGCTTGAGCACTTTCGAGAACCAGAAACTCAAACCATAGACGGTCATCGTGAACCGGAACTCCCCACTCTCTATCGTGGTAATCAATATAAAGAGAGTCGGTTCCTGCCCAGGGACATCTCTCTTTTTGAGTCGTCATCTTCAAAAGGAGGCTTCTACTGAAGCTGGCTCATAGATCCCTAGAATTGGTCCATTTCTTTCGACTGAGATCCTCCATCTTCTTCCGTCAGCGACTAGAGTGAAGAACACATTCGCAGATACGCTGTAGTCACTTCCTTTATATGCGAAATGCAGTTCGAAATCGGCCTGGACATCGACTACTCGCGGCTGCGACTTGTTGATCTCCAGTACAGTAATTTCGAAACTCCTTAGCTCCCTGTCGTTGAAGAACTCACTGTAATAGTACTCAATATCGGCTTTTGGAACCAATCTCCCCAGTGGGTTCCCCGCGGTCACCAACTCAACGGGTTCACTGTACAACTCCATTAAACCTTCAACATTGCTTCTATCAATTTCTCTTTGATAAATACGTATCAACGCCTCTGGTTTCATCACTATAAAATTCGAACATCCGGTAAGTGAGAGAAAAATGGCGAAAAACATCGCTATGATCGCTGCGGTTTTCAAGTCAACACCCCCAAGAACAACTCATTCTTTACAGTATGATACCAGATATTTCAGCGGCTCTTCAGAACAAGGTACTCTATAGCCAGTATATATCCTTTTATACCCAGCCCAGCTATAGTTCCAGTACATACAGGCGAGATGACGCTCTTGTTCCTGAAAGCTTCACGAGCGCTTATGTTGGAGATATGCACCTCGATTTTTGGACCGGAGAAAATCTCCAGAGCATCTCTCAACGAGTAACTGTAATGAGTGAGCGCTCCGGGATTTATAACTATGGCATCGAAATCAAGCCTCTGTATCCTGTCAACAAGATCTCCTTCATGATTAGAGTGAAAAAGTTCACAGTCTATTCCCGCAGTCTCACAAAAGTTGGTCAAAACATTACACAAGTCGTCGTATGACTGATCGCCATATACACTCGAGTCTCTCTTGCCAAGCATATTTAGGTTTGGCCCATTCATTATGAGAACTTTCATGCTACCACCGCCAGAAGATCATCCAGCTTCACTGTTATCATCTCGAAAATCCCGGGTGACTTCACAACAGGGACTTCTATGCCCCTTTCTTCGAGAGGAAGACCCTTCTTATCGTTTTTCAGCAGTTGCAGCGCTTCTTCAAGAGGTAGAGGAGGCAGATCAAGGTCAAAGATCTCTGAAAGGACCTCGGTAACATCTCGATAGACCACTTCATCGATGATACCGAGGTTCATGAAGTAGTACATCTCTCGTTCCAGTCCCCAGGCGATAGCCATTCCGTGGGAGACTCCGGCAATAGGTTCGTACAGATGACCAAGGGTGTGACCCAGATTCAGAATCTTTCTTATACCTCTCTCATTAGTGTCCATAGCTACTATCCTGTCCTTTTGCTTCACTGCCTCTTCAAGCATTTCGCTGAGCGAACTCAGGTTTCTCTCTTTCAAGCTACGACGTTTTTCCTTGAACTGTTCATACCAGTTACCGCTAATGAGAAAGATCTTGAAAGCTTCGACGAGTCCCTCTTCGAAACGCCCTTCATCCATTGAAAGCGTCACAACTGGATCCAGAACCGTCTCGGCAGGAAAGTAGAAATTGCCGATCATGTTTTTGCAGCCTCTGAAGTTAATCCCGTTCTTTCCTCCTATGGATGCATCGACTTGCGACAGTAGCGTGGTAGGGTAAAGGGTTAGTGGAATGCCCCGCTTGAAAGTCGAAGCGCCAAATCCTACGAGATCGGTTATAGTTCCTCCGCCCGCAGCAACCAGCATATCATTTCTTGAGAGACCGCGTTCCATAAGAAAGTCATACACCTCAAAGAGAGTGTGAAAACCCTTTGCTTCTTCACCGTCTTCGATCGAGAGTGCCGACGAAGGAATCCACTCAGAGAAGATCTTGTGCACTCGTCTGGAAACGACAATATTCTGCATTCCTCCGACTCTCTTGAAGCTTCCTGGTGAGATAGTAACAGGATGATTCTTAATATCCAGTCTTTCCTTATCTCCGGATAAGATTCTCATGCAGATAGAAGCAACTGTTTCCCACTGTGACATGCCAGATGTCTCTACTGAAGGGAACTGTTCGTAAAGGCCTCTTCTCTCTTCCCATATTCTGTATATTCGGTCCTTACCATTTTTCAATAGGGGTCTGTTACTGACATCCACTCTTTTGAAGAGATCTGCAGGTGGCAGTTTCAGGTATATGGTGCTCTCAGCCCTGAGAATTCTTCGATTCTGCTCATCCAGTATTATTCCACCCCCGGTCGAGACGATTATGTTATCCTTCGAAACTAACTCCTTGAGAAGAGATTTCTCCAGCTTCCTGAAAGCAGACTCTCCCTCTTCATCAAAGATGCTACTGATTGTCTTCCCGGTCCTTCTTTCTATCTCAGAGTCCATATCAATGAACTCTTTATCCAGAACGGACGATAGAATTCTACCGATTGTGCTTTTCCCCGAGCCCATCATTCCAATCAAGAATACTCGCATCTTCCACCCTCCCTTTGAACGAACGGAAATTTCCGGTACCAAATCTCTCGAGAAGAGCCTCTAGAACAAGAAGCGCCATAACACTCTCTCCTACCACAGATGCGGCAGGCACAGCGGTCACATCAGAGCGGACATAGGGGCTTATGGTTTGCGAGAAAGACTTAAGATCAACCGAGTTGATTCCATTTCTTAGAGTAGGTATCGGCTTAACTATTGCCGTAACAACTATCGGCTGGCCGTTTGATATTCCCCCCTCGACTCCTCCTGCGTTATTCGAGTCTCTGACTATCTTTGATTCCGACAGTGAAAAGGCGTCGTGATACTCTCTACCGGAGAGACTGACATCGGGATTGCCTATAATTACACCTTTTACTGAAGGTATTGTCATAAAGAACTTACCGATTCTGGAATCTAGCCTCTCGAAGAGATCGCCATAGCCTCCAATTCCCGGTGGAATACCCTCTCCAATAACAACAAATTGTCCTCCAAGAGTATCGCCAGCTTCAATGGCCGATTCTATCTCTCTTACCATGAGTTTTGAGGCCTCTCTGTCATGGCAGAAGACAGGAGAATCATCTCTCTCCCGCAACCAGTTCTCTTCAGTCGGAAACTTACAGAAAGCCCTGCCTATAGCAATCACCGAGCCGTTAATGACTATTCCGATCTCCGAAAGCATCTCTGCAGCAATCGCTCCGATTGAAGTAAGTGAGGCAGTATATCTCGCGCTGCTGCGCTCGGCATATGCCGAAAGGTCTTGAAGTCCATAACGAGTCCAGGCAGCAAAGTCAACGTGACCGGGTCTTGGAACACTCCGCTCTTGTCTTTCCGCATTTGAAGCTCTGTTCGCTATCTCGACTACCAGGGGAGCCCCTGTAGTCTGACCATTCCACAATCCCGCAACCACTCTTGCTCTGTCTTGTTCGATTTGCATTCTCTTTCCACGACCGTACCCCGACTGTCTCCTCGCCAACTGTCTGTCTACAAAGTCTGTAGACAGAGAGAATCCGGCAGGTATACCTTCAAGAATACCGAAGATTGCCGAACCATGTGAATCACCCGCTATCGTAAATTTCATCCGACAACCTCCCGAAAAATCTCCTCAAAGCCTGAAGTATCAGAAAACCCCCATAGCTTGAGGTTTTCCTGAGCCTGCCTGAGAAGCATTTCGCTTCCGTCTATCACCCTCCTAACTCCGCTTTCTTTCGCAAGTCTTGCCAGAGGAGTTTCCCAGTAGATGATGTCGTATAGCAGGCTTGCACCTCTCATGTCAGAAGCAGCTATATCGAAGCACTCGCCTTTCATACCCACGGAAGTTGTATTTACAACGGTCTTGGAATCTCTAACGGCACTCTTAAGATCATCCAGGGGCAGAACTTCGACCTCGAACACTCCGGGAACTTCGAAATTCAGCTTGATTCTCTCCGCTTTCTCAAGAGTTCTATTGACTACGATCAGCCTTGAGACCTTGAGTTCCTTCATGGCATAAACGGCAGCCTGAGCAGCGCCCCCTGCGCCGATTACTAAAACTGGTTCGGCTATGATTTCGTCTCGCAAAGGCGCTATGAAGCCAAGCCAATCTGTATTGTAACCCGCACCGCGGTAAATGCAGTTCACCGCGCCAAGAGATTTCTCGGTTTTATTGTCAATGAAGTTGATGATCCTCTCTTTAAAAGGGATAGTGACATTCAATCCGTCGTAGTACTTTAAAAGCGACTTTATCTCTTTCTCGAAAGTGTCGGGTGAGATATCTACGGCTTTGTAATCGGCATCAATATCTTTGAGTTTGAAAAAGCGATTATACAACTCCGGAGATTTGCTGTGAGACACTGGATGGCCGATTATACAGAATCTCATCGGCATACCTCCTCAATAGTCTCGAAGAAACCGGGATATGATATGTTTACGGACTCGTGGCTTCGTATCTCTACACCTTCACTACTTACCAGACCTGCAAGGGCGAAGAGCATCGCCATCCTGTGATCACCATGTGAATCTACGACTCCTCCAGTTATCTTTTGCGGACCAGTAATCGAGAAGCCGTCTTCAAACTCTTCTATCTCCACACCCAGCTTCCTGAAGTTTCGAACGGTGACAGAGATCCTGTCCGATTCTTTCTTTCTCAATTCTCCGGCCCCACGAATTTCCGTCACACCGTCAACCGCAGTTCCGATCAGCGCAAGCAAAGGCAATTCGTCAATCATAGAAGGAAAGATCTCGGGAGAGATATCGATTCCGTGAAGCTCTGATGATGAGACTTCGATCTTACCAGAGGGCTCCGGCTCGCTATTGTCGATTGACCAGTGTATACTGGCTCCCATCATCTGCAGAACCTTCAGCAGACCGATACGCCTATCATTGAGACCTACGCCTTCAATTTGAAGTCTGGCGTTCGGATGAATGCAAGCCAGGGCAACAAAGAAAGCTGCAGATGAAATGTCCCCGGGAACCTCGAAGTTCAAAGGTTCCAGATCGCTTCTAGTGACACATACACTGTCTTCTTCACACACTATCTTCGCGCCCATTGAGGCCAGCATCCTCTCAGTGTGATCCCGGCTTCTTTGTGGCTCGGCAACCCTCGTAACACCTTCGGCCCTGATTCCTGCCAGTAGCAGTGCACTCTTAACCTGAGCGCTCGCGATCTCCAAAGAGTGTTCACACCCCTTCAACACCCCGCCATTTATGGCGATTGGCAGTGAAGAATTCTGTTTGCCGGCCCATATTCGAGCCCCCATCTTACTTAACGGATCAATGACTCTCTTCATAGGCCTCTTCGAAAGAGACTCATCTCCATAGAGAATGTGAAGTCCTTTCTCTCCTGAGAGAAGACCGGAAAGAAGCCTGGCGGTAGTTCCGGAGTTACCACAATCCAGAGGAATAGAGGACTCTCCGAATTCCCATGGAAGTATTTCAAGCCTCGAAAAATCCCCGTTGAATCTTCCCCCAAGTGCCTTCACTATTTTGTAAGTGCTCGTGGTGTCGCCGCTATCCAGAAGATTGTGCACTGTGCTCTTTCCATGAGCTAACGGACATATCATTAGGGCTCTGTGAGTAATCGACTTGTCTGGCGGAACGCTGATTATCCCTCTTATCTCACTTGTCGGAACTATATTCATACGCTCCCCCGTTCATGTTAACGCCAGTTCGGTTGAAGTGGCGAGTTCTCGCAAACTGGACAGCAGTCCCTCAAATTCTCTAAAGCTCAGACTCTGCTTGCTGTCAGACAGAGCATTCTCCGGTCTGGGGTGAACTTCGACCTCAATACCATCGGCTCCAACAGCCATCGCTGCTCTCGATAGTGGAACTATCAGATCTCTTCTGCCCGATGCATGGCTTGGATCGATAATCACAGGGAGGGGCGACTCGCTCTTCAATATTGGAATCGCGGAAATATCCAGCGTATTTCTAGTGGCTGTCTCAAACGTTCTTATGCCTCTCTCACACAGAATTATCGACATATTGCCGCGCGAGGCGATGTACTCCGCCGAAAGAAGTAGCTCCTCCACGGTGTTCATGAAACCTCTTTTCAAAAGAATAGGCTTATCCCTCTCCGCAACTTTCTGTATCAGATTGAAATTCTGAGAGTTTCTGGCCCCTATCTGCAAAATGTCGCTCGTCGCGGCAACTGCATCGAGTGTATTCTCGCCGGTGACTTCAGTAACTGTCTTTAGACCGTATCTGTCCGCTGCCTCTCGTAAATACTCCAATCCCTGCTCTCCAAGACCCTGAAAGGAATAAGGTGAAGTCCTGGGCTTGAAGGCCCCGCCTCTGATTATTCTTATGCCCATTTCGGAGAGAAAGGCCGCACTCTCTTCAATCATCACTCGATCTTCCACTGCACATGGACCTGCCATAATAACGAAGTTGCCGTTCCCAATTGACAGATCTCCCAATACCACTGGTAGATCTTCACTGTTAAACTCTCTTGAGACCAATTTATACGGTTTTAGGACCCTCATGACCTGTTCAACGCAGTCCAGCGCTTCAAATCTCTCGGCCGAAGTGTACCGATCATCGCCTATAACTCCAATCACAACTCTCTCCGTTCCCTTTGAAACGTGGCAGCTCAGACCCAGTTGAGCTGAAAGAGCCTTCACTTTCCTAATTTCCTCGTTATCACTTCCACTTTTCAGAATCACTACCATTTTTTCACCCCGCTTTGTCTAAAAAAGAAAAAGGGTCTCCAATCCGGAGACCCTTCTGGAATTTCCTCCGGAGTAAATGCAAAAGGCACCTACCCGGAGATACTAACTCACGAGCAGATGCTCATATTAAAATAATAATACCTATTTGCATTTATCCAGGAAAATCTTTGGCTTAACATCTCTTCACTCCCTGCACGCTTTAGATGATTCTACACTTTTCTCACTACCTCTGTCAAATAGACTGGGCTAATGAGAATTACGACTTCAAAACATCTCTTTATATTCTGCCGCGGCACAAAAAACGACGGCTCAACTTTCCTCAAGCCAGGTTTTGCCGAAATGACTTAGATAGTCTTCTAGAGAGAGTTTGTAATCCTCGTCGCAATGCTGAAAGAAATTGATTGGACTTACCGATATATAGCCATCAAAAACGTTTCTAAAATCAAAATCCTCACTGATCGAATCGTGGACAATCGCTTTTCGCATCCAGAAAACCTCTTCGCCCCATTCATTGACACTCTTCTCAAAGCGTCTCTTCTTGACGAGTCCACCGGGTCTGGTACAGACGACACCCTTTATGGAATGCTTTGGCAGATTTGGAATATTGACATTCAGGATCGTATGTTTTGGGAGCTTGGCCCAGTCATAATCAACAATGAAGTCCATTACGAAGTCGATGGCAACCGAAAAGTCCGGCTCGTCTTCACAGGCTATGGAAACTGCAACGGCAGGCAAGTCTAAGGTGCTTGCTTCAAGAGCTGCAGATATCGTTCCCGAATATCTTAAGTCCACGCCAAGGTTCTGTCCGTGATTTATACCACTTATGACTAGATCGAATCCATCGTCTTTGAACATACTTGTCGCAGCTACCACGCAGTCGGCGGGAGTTCCACTCGTACAAAACGAGGCAACTCCTTCGATCATAGAGCGCTCTCTTATCCTGACCGGGGTAAGCCAGGTTATTGAGTGACTTACACCGCTTCTATTTGATTCTGGAGCAACAACGGTAACGTTGTGAACAGCAGAAAGCCTTCGGGCGAGAAGCTTTATCCCCGAAGCTTCAATGCCGTCGTCATTAGTGAGGAGTAATCTCATTAGAATTCACCACCCGATCTATTCTAACCTGAAACTAGTTTGAGTTCATTACAGTGACAAAAATGACACAAAACTGCTCAGTCGTACTCAACTCCCATGTCTCTCAGGTCCGAACTGAAAATAAGAGATCTGGCAGCTCTGAAAAAGACAAGCAAAGGAATAACTCCGATCACCGAAGCGGCTCCGAATAGGTTCCATGACGTATAGTAACTTCTTATCTCTCCGGCATAGCTGAAGACCTTAAGAGAAAAGGGCTGCAAGTTTCCACTTTTTAGAATTATGAGGGGCAATGTGAATGCACTCCAGGCCGATACGGTTATGTACGTGAGAATGCCGCCGATAACTGGAAGGGATAGAGGAAGAAGCACTCTCCACATATAACCCGGCTCGGAGAGTCCCTCGATTTTTGAGGCTTCAAGTAACTCCCGGGGAACTGAAGAGAAGAAGCCACCCACGACAAAAATGGTGACCGGCATCGTCTGTACTGAGACTACCAGAGCGATAGCGAAGAGAGTGTCCGTAATCTTCAGAAAATCGAATACAAAGTACAACGGAAGCAACGTATGCATCCCTGTGTAAAGACTTCCGAAGAGTATGACAGCAGTGATGATCTTTATCAGAACCCGCTTGCTTTTGCTAAATATATAGGAGAAGGGAAGAACCGCGAATATCGATATTGTGAAACTCCAAAGCGTAATCAAAATAGTGTTTGCAATGTTCTTGAGCAAACCATCGGAGATGACTCTCGAGTAGTTAGCCAGTGTCAAATCTCCAAGTGAAGGAAGTATCTCACTATCTCTCGAAAAGGAAAGGGCGAAGATGTAGGCTATTACAACTAAAGTTGGGATGATTATCAGAACTACAGACATCTTCTTCAACCATTCGGGAAGAGTAAAGTCCAGAGGGGGAAACCTGTGGCGAACCGATAAGAGAATAACGGGCACACTCAGAAGACTGGCAGGCATGATTCCGCTAACCCCGTTTGAGACAAAACTATAAAGATTGATGGACACCTCGTATAGAATTACGAGCGTGATAGTTACCCTGAAAGCCTTCTTGAATCTGGGTATGGAGAAGGGTAACAGGGCATAAGTGATTATGATCGGAAGAGAGACCCACCGCCAACCATCGAAGAGACCGATCAGAAGGTGCGATAGAGAGCTAAGCGCAAGAATCTGTCTGTGCCTCTTTGGCACTTCGTTCCTTGAGAAGAGAGCGGCAAGAATCCATAGTACGGCAAAGCCCCCAACATACACGGAGTATGCGGAAAGAAGTCCGAAATCTTTCAGAGAGCTGAATTTCCTGAAGAGAACAACTCCCAGAAAGGAAGTCGCTCCTGTCAATGTTTGAGGTGTGAAGCCCTCCGGAAGAAGCGGCCCACTTCCCGAGAGAAGGAAGACAGAAGTGAACTCCTTGGTTGCCCTTGCTAGCTGAAAGAGACCATAAGGAATAAGCAAATACCTTATCTCGCCGAAAAGGAGAGATGCCCCCGCAAGATCACCGGCTCCGTCGAGTTTCATCATGTCGTCCACTTCTCTCGATACTCTGTTAAGCATCCCGATGATTATCATCGTCGAAAGCGGAAGAGACAACCATACGCTCACCACAAGAGATGCGGTAAAAGCTTGAAAAGCGTTGAGCGTCAGGTCTATATTCGTATTGAGAAGAGTGTTGAGAAGAGAATAACCCCCATAACCCTGAATGAATGACCGCCAGCCTGAGACAGAGATAAACGAGGGTATGAACCAGCCTATGGCAAGAAGAAGCATAGCGAGCCTGCTCGCTCGCGAAGAGTTTCTAAGTCTTAGAGCGAGAGCAAAGGCAATTGACAGTTCAATCAGTACTCGAAGAAAGGCCCACAGTGATGTTAGCTTTAGAGAAAGCTTGAACCCTTTATCTCGAAGAATACTCAGGTAATTCTCCAGACCAGTAAATGCGGGCATGTCCTGATAGACACCGTACCTTGTAAAGGAGAAGACCAGGGCCCATAAGACGGGCCCGAGGAGAGTAACTGAGATCATAAGTAAAACCGGCGTACTCATTGTCCAGTTTTTTCTGGATAGAAAGGGTAAAGCCAGAAATACAAGAAACACAAAAAGGAAGACGCTCATCGTATTAATCGGCGGAGACCCCCTGCTTTAGCTGTGGGGAGGAAGCTGCCTGCCTCCTTTCACATAGTGGTAAGGAGCCGGATCTCTCCGGCCCCGTGTAGGCTAACCAATAGCCTACCTCCTTACGGAGTAATCTTCCCATCGCCAATGTTATTCGACAGTTTCTCGTTAGCACTGTCCCTACCCATCAGGACTGTTTAACCACCAACCGCAGAGCGTAAGACTTGGGAAGGCATCCTACGGTGCCTATACATTTGCCGATAACGTAGTGCTCGAAGCACTCAGGCTAGTCAAATAGGGCTTTAACAAGCCCCCGGCTTTAGCCGTGGGGTATTTGACCTCACCACATAGAGTCTATATAACCCTGCGCTCCAATTAGAGAATCTTCAATACTCATTCTCCCGCTGAAAATCATCTGCAATGCCTTTTCAAATGATTCGAAGAGTATAGTTTGGTAACCCGGATGATTTGGAATGAACTGCCCTTTGTCGATTATCTTATCGATTTCTGCAGCTCCTTCCAGTTTAGATAACAAGGGGTACTTCGCGAATTCTTCGTAGAAGCTTTCGCTGTTCTCTATGAGATACCGCGCAAATCTGACAGAACCAGAATAGGTCTTTTCATTGAAGAACACAAAACCCTTTGAATCGATCACGCCGCTCACAACTGCACCCTCAAGATCCGGAAGTGAAAGCATCTCAAAATCGAGCCCTGCAGATCTGAAACGTGGCGCAAGATAACTTCCCTGAAGCATGATTCCGATCTTTCCGTCTCTGAATAATCCGTTAAGCGCTCCTCTCTCAAGCCTGCTTATAACGCCCGAATCGAAGTAGCTCTTGACTTTCGACACAGCCATAACAGTCTCCATAGAGAACACTAGAGGTCTACCGTTCGTGTCGATCGGCTGAGAGTCTATAGATATGTAAGGAAACATCATGTATGGCGAGGTGAAATCAAACGCAATCGGGTAATCGACAACCCTCTTAAGTTCTGAATAGATGTTGGGAAGGTCTTCGAAATCGAGGCTTTTGGGAACCTCAACTCCTGCAGCGGCAAAGACCCTGCGGTTTAGAAATGCGACCTGAAGATCGGCGTAGTATGGCATCCCAAAAGCGTTTCCGTTCCACGAGTATGCCTGCAAATACTTATCCTCGAATCCCGAAAGATCACTCGGGTCGATTCTCACCGCTCTGCGTGAAGCCCCTATATTTCCTGTATATGTATCTTTTATCAGCGCCAAGTCTGGAAGGTCACCAGTCTTGAGAGCAATGTTCAGTTTGTCTTCGATCTTTGGGAAATAGACTAAGTTTACTTCTATGCCCGTTTCGCTTTGAAATCTGTTTGCTGCCTCCTGATAGAAACTCTCACCCTCCCAGCTAACCCACACCGTAATACCTAACGCAGAGCAGGCAAGAATAGCAAAGATAAGAGTAACGAACTTTTGCATATTACACCTCCAGACTCAGTATTTCGAACAACATCTTTTCACTCTTGAACGGTGCCTGTCGCAAACGTATACCGGTAGCGTCGAAGATCGCGTTGGCTATCGCCGGTATTGGTGTATCTATACCTATTTCACCGATGCTTTTTGCACCGAACGGGCCTGTAGGTTCGTAGCTCTCGACCAGTCCACAAGTGAGCTTTCCATAGTCCATTCTCGAAGGTATTTTGTAGGTAAAGAAATCGTTGGTCAGCATGCGACCGTTCTTAGCGTAAATGACGTCTTCATAGAGAGCCCAGCCTATTCCTTGCATAGATGCCCCTTCGAGTTGACCCATAGCCTGTATAGGGTTAAGAGCCACTCCACAATCTGCATAGGAAACTAGATTTATGAGGTCAATCTTTCCGGTATCCATATCCACTTCAACTTCTGCAAACGTTGCCATGAATGGCGGTGGTGATTCTTCACCGACGTAAGAAGCAGTCGCCGCTATCTGCCGCTGGTTAAATGTGTAAGTGTGCTTTGTGGCAAGCTCTTCGAGGGTTATTGAAAGACCATCTGAACAACTGACTACTCCGTCTACCAGCTCAAGATCACCCTTCTCTCTCTCCAGATAACTCGATGCAAGAGATAGTATCTGTGTCTTGACATCTTCACAGGCCATCTTAACTGCATTTCCCGAAACATAAGTGGTACTGGAGGCATACGCTCCCACATCAAAAGGTGTTATGTCAGTATCGGAAGAATACACTATTATCTTCTCAAGAGGCACTGTCAGCACTTCAGCCGCTATCTGCGCAAGAATAGTATCGCTTCCGGTTCCGATATCCGTTGCTCCAACCAGCAGATTGAAAGAACCGTCTTCGTTCATCTTTATCGTGGCTGCGCCCATGTCAATCTTTGGAATGCCCGACCCTTGCATTGCCAAAGCGCAGCCTACTCCTCTGACCCTTGTTCCGTTTTCCAAACGCTTGCCACGCTTTTTGTCCCAGCCTATGACCTTCTTCCCAAGATCTATACATTCCTGCAGCTTACAGCTATTCATTATCTGTGGCACGCCCTCTCTTCCTTCGCCCATAATCTTGAATATCGGAGAGGTCTCGCCCTCTCTAATAGAGTTCATTTCCTTTAGCTTCAGCGGATCAATATTCATCTCCAGGGCAAGCTCATCTATTGCACAATCGAGCGCAAATAGTCCTTGAGGTGCCCCGTAACCCCTGTAAGCTCCTGCAGGTGGAAGGTTAGTATAGACCACATCGCCTTCAAAGCGCACCGCGTCAACTTTGTTGTAAAGCGGCAAAGTCTTTGAACCGGAGACCATAAACGTTGTCAGGCAGTGTTCGCCGTAAGCCCCGGTATTCGATAAGCCCTTCATCCAGATAGCCCTTATTCGTCCGTCTTTTGTCGCACCCACTCTTATGTCGTACTTCATCTCGTGTCTGATATTCGTCGCCATTGATACTTCTTCTCGCGTATAGTTGATTCTTGCAGGTTGGCCGGTTTTAAGAGTCACAAGTGCAGCATACGGTTCTACTATGATTGACTGCTTTCCTCCGAACCCGCCCCCTATCCTGGGCTTTATCACTCTTATTTCCGACATAGGTTTCTTCAGTATTCTGGCTAGTATCCTTCTGCAGTGAAATGGGACCTGGGTCGAAGAAATCACTATCAGTCTTCCGGAAGGATCGAGATAAGTGACAGCGTTATGGGGCTCAAGAGCAGCATGGAGTTGAGTATCCACATGATAAGTTTTACTAACAACAAAATCGCATCTATCGAGCGCCTTTTCGGTCTCTCCTATCTCCATTTCGAAATGAGCGGCAATATTCCTCGAACTGTCAAACACACCCGAACAGTCCGCCTCGTCGTGTATTCTGGGAGCCCCTTCGGCCATTGATTTTTCCATATCGAGAATTGGATCCAGTACTTCATATTCGACCTTTATCGATTTTAGTGCCTGTCTGGCAATCTTTTCTGAAGTCGCCGCAACTATCGCAACAGGGTCTCCCACGTATCTTACTTTATTGTCGAGTAAATAAGAGTCGTAAGGCGATGGTTCAGGATACCCCTGACCGGCCCTTGAATATGGCACCCTATCGATATCCTCGTGCGTGAGAACACAGACCACTCCTTGAATCGTGAGAGCAGACTGAAAATCAATCGTTTTTATCATTGCATTGGGATGAGGTGAACGTAGAAGCTTTACGGTAAGTGCGTTAGGAACATCGTAATCTGGTGTGTAAACAGGCTTTCCCCTGACAATGGCCTTGCCGTCAAGCTTCTTTTTAGGTTTCCCAACAACTTCGAAATCTCTAGTCATCCCGATCACTCCTTAGAAGTTCTGCCGCCTTCTTTATAGCCCTGTTTTGGGGTTCATAACCGGTGCATCTGCAGAGGTTCCCATTAAGGGCAAGCCTTATGTCTTCATCTGAAGGTTCCGGATTTTCCCTTATCAAAGCCTCTCCAGTCAGGACTATTCCGGGAATGCAATAGCCGCATTGGGCTCCACCTTCTTCAAGGATCGCCTCCTGTATCGGATGGAGTCTATCTCCTTCTGAAAGCCCTTCTACTGTCTCTATCGATTGTCCGTCGACTGATACGGCGAAAGTCGAACACGAGAGCACCGGAGCGCCGTTCAGCAACACAGTACACGAACCGCAGCTGGCAGAGTTGCAGCTTCTTCGCACGCTCTTATAGCCAAGATCGCGAAGAACTTCGAGTAAATACTGCCCGGGGTCGATATCAATTTCATGGTCTTTTCCGTTAATCACTAGAGAGATCTTCATCTACATCATCTCCATTATTCGTTCGGCAGCTCTTTGTGCCATTACGGAAGCCAGATGCTTTCTATATTCAAAAGATGCCAGCATATTCGAACCGCCCGCAAAATTGTCAAAGACCAGGCTCCTAACGATAGAAGGCATTACTTCATTTATCTTGAGATCTTCCAGAGCACTCTCTACAACCTCGAATCTTACTGGGTACTGCGGTCTGGAACCGCAGACAACTCTGGCAGACTTTATCCGCCCTGACTCGGATTTAATCGACAACGCTACATTAACCGTGGCTATATCAAAAGTCGTCTTTGAAAACTTCTTGAACGCCGATAACCAACCGTCTCTGGAAATCATAATATGTGTGATTAGAGGCTTTTCGCCTGCAGGCAAGGTGAAGTAATCGGAAAGTACCATTCTTCGGTATCCATCTGCGCCATACACCATTAGGTTGGCTCCGACTGCTAGTAGACAGGCGCTCACATCAGACCAACCTAGTTTTGGAGCTATAGATCCTCCTATGGTCGCCATGTTTCTTATTTGCCACGATCCGACACACGATAGACTTTCGTAGAAGAAGTCACCAAACTCCTTGCGAACTAGATTGTCTTTTCTGAATGACTCGATAGTTGTCGTTGCTCCGATTACCAGCTCATCGCCCTTCAATGAAACCGTATCAAGCCTCAAAGCCTTGAGATCTATTATTCTTTCGATCCTTGATGACTCCATTAGAGCTACTATAGTACCACCCGAAAGAAATATTGAGTGATCCCTGTCCGATTCCATAATCGTGAAAGCCTCTTCCACAGTTCTGGGCCTGAAGTATTCACTCACGTTTGAAAGCATCACTATCCCCTCTTTCTCCAGACATTCAAAGTCCTTCCGATCAGTTTCTTCACAACTGTACTCCTGTACCAGGCGCTTGCTCTGACATCGTCTATCGGCGAAATCGGTAGAAGTGCCAGCGAAGTGAACTCTGAATCGTCGAAGTCCTCTGCGGTCTTTCCGTAATATTCCTGCGCCTCAACCGGTATAACGATTGAAGGTGCCACGGACCCATATGCGATTCTCATCTCCGAATCGGTTATCAAAGAACCGACTGATGCAACGGCAATAGCCATAGCACTTCTCTGCCCCACCTTGTAGAACTGCGTAAAGAACTCACGCGTCTTCTGGATTAGGATTGCCCGAACGTACTCTCCCCGCTTTAAAGTCGTCTTTCCAGGTCCTTTGATGAAATCAATGGCGTTCTCAGTACGTTCGCCCCTGGAACTTCTTATTAACACGGCGCTTTTAGACAGGTACAGAGCAACGATTGAGTCTCCTGCCGGAGAAGCGTTAACGAGATTACCGACAAGGGTTGCCCTGTTACGTATCTGAGGGCTACCGACCTCGCGGAGCGTTTTTGCCGTAATAGGGCTATGAATGTTAACGAGATCGCTCTGCAGTAACTCCGACATGGTTGTCCTGCAACCTACGAAAATACACTCTCCCAGGTCTGCTATCTCATTCATTCCTTCTAACCTGGCAAGACTGACTAACATCTTCGGTTGGATCCTCTTTAGTCTTATCTTGACGAGAAGATCGGTACCACCTGCCATTAAGTGACACTCGTTTTCGTCCAGTATTTGAAGCAGCTCTCTCTCTTTGACGGGCATTTGAAGATTATAAGCCATTTCTACCACCCCCGGAGTTATCGTTTCTCTGCCTTGATGGCTAGACCTATCTGCGAATCGCCAAGAATCACTATTTCTTCGAAGTGCCTTCCCGAATGGAACTTATTCCCATGGTCTTCCAAAAGAGTGAGAATCAAATTCTCAGGCATTAATCAGGCGATCTCACAGACTGTAATCCAAAATATCATCTCTGATATCTATGTCTTGCACATGCCGCTTCTCGCCTTCGATGAGCTTCGATGAAACCTTTCCAGTTCTCACCAGTGAAAAGGCTCCATTTTCACCCTCTAGAGAGAAAATATCTGGAAAAATCGAACAGGGCAAAAAAGTTGGAAACCCTTTCTCGCCCCTGTGAGAGAAAGCCACTATTTCTCTGCGGGACGAAGCTTCGGCAATCAGCCTTTCCACATCTTTCCAGTGAACGAACGGCATATCTGCAAGAGTAAGCACTATGCCCTCAGTGTCGGGATCACATCTCCTCAGGCCCGCCTTTATGCTTGAAGATATTCCCGACCTGTAGTCCGGATTCAGTACAGGGGTGAAACCCCTGAGATCGAATTTGTCAAGCGAGAAGCCTGTTTTAACCACCAGATACTTCGGTAAAATGCGTGAAGGACCGAGATTGTCCAGAACACGTTGCAGAAGAAGAGAACCTTCGAAATCGGACACTAGCTTCTCACTGCCGAACCTTGTTGAAAGTCCAGCTCCAAGCAGAACGATAGCAAGTTTTTCGAGTTTTATCTGCACTTCTTGGCCGCTTCCCTTATTGCCTCAATTATCTTGTAATAGCCGGTACATCTGCAGAGGTTTCCCTCGATTGCTTCTTTGATCTCTTCGTCTGAAGGGTCACTGTTCTTGTCCAACAAAGCCTTTGCGGACATTAGCATGCCAGGAGTGCAGAAGCCACACTGAACGGCTCCATTGTCTATGAAAGCCTTCTGTAAAGGATGTAACTCTCCTTCTTTTTCGAGACCCTCTACGGTAGTCACTTCATGACCATCGACCTCCGGTGCAAGTACAAGACAGGAGTTTACGGCTTCTCCGTCTATTATGACCGTGCAGGCACCACACTCACCTTCTCCGCAGCCTTCCTTTGTTCCAGTTAGGCCGAGATCCTCTCTCAAGAAATCTAGAAGTCTCCTGTCGTCTTTTACCTCGGCAGACACGCTCTTTCCGTTTAGAATGAAGCTAATCTTCACCTGAGACCTCCTTGACAATGTTTTTATCTGGTGGGAGTTTTTTGAGTTCCGGCAAGACTAGAGATGCACTCTTCAAATCCTTTAATCCGTTGCCGGTAACTATTATACCTACTCTTGTTTCTGGAGTAAGAAGGCCCGCTCTCGAAAGCTTCTTGAACCCGGCAAAAGCTGTCGCTCCCGCCGGTTCAGCGAAGACCCCGGTCTCTCTGGCCAGCTCAACTATACTCTCAAGTATTTCTCTATCGGAGACATCAATAATAATGCCTTCGTTCTCTTTGGTGTAGCGACAGGCCTTGATAACATCCCTAGGTTTCCCTACGCAGATGCTGTCGGCTACGGAAGATGCCTCAATATCTATCGGTTCGAAAGGCTCGCCTCTTTCAAAAGTCATCTTTATCGCCGCTGAACCCGAGGCCTGAACGCCCACGATTCTTGGAATGACGTTAATAGCACCTGATTCTCTCAGATCACTGAATCCTTTGTGAAAGCTCGCCAGTACGGTACCATCTCCTGCAGAGACGAACACATAATCCAGAGGGGTCGATTGAAGCTGAACAGCCAGTTCCATTGCACAGGTCTTCTTCCCTTCAAGCAGATAGGGGTTTATGGCGCTGTTTCTGCAGTACCAGCCCATGGATATACCAGTCTCCATTGACAAATCGAACGCTCTATCGTAGCTCGCTTCTATCGCAAGAACTCTGGATCCGTAAACCTGTAACTGCGTCAACTTGGCTATCGGAGAGGTTGCGGGAACAAAAATAACACTTTTCAGGCCTGACACTGCAGCGAACCCCGAAAGAGAACTCGCAGCATTTCCTGTGGAAGCACAGAAGACCGTACTAAAACCCTTTTCAACGGCCTTTGCAACGGCCACGGCACTTGCGCGGTCTTTGAAGGAAGCCGTCGGATTTCTGCCATCATCCTTAACAAAGACTTCAGCGACTCCATACTTTCTCGAAAGTACCTTACTTTCATAAAGAGGAGTGTTACCGACCATGAGATTCGGTCTGAAATATTCGCCTTCGAAAGGGAGAAGATAGTCGAATGCCCATATTCCATCTCGTTCAAGTTCCGGCAGTGTCACCGGCGGTCTTTTTCTTATAATCGAGAAATCATAAACAACTTCAAGGGTTCCCTTTCTTTCGCCACAATTCGGACAGGTGTACTCGATCTCGTCAGGAAGGAACTCTCTTGAGCAGGTTATGCATTTCAGAATATACTTGCTCAAAGGAGGACACCTCCTATTGCGCCGACCGGGCAACGGGACTGACATAAACCGCAACCGAAGCACTCTTGGATATCGACCTCGACCTTATCGTTCATACTGAGTGCAAAATAGGGGCATATCGCAACGCACAATCCACACTTTGTGCACTTTTTATCATCTACGACTGGATTCCTAACCTCTGTCTTTTCATTCAACTGCACAGCAGAGTCGATTGCGTCCTCTGCGCAAGTGAAACCTCTTCGCTCCAGAACTTCTGGAAGATCGGCAAGTATCTTTGAGTATATAGTTTTTCCCTTTATCAAAGCTCCAGAGAGTAGTTGAATCGCATTTGCCCCGGCCGCTAGAAAGTCGACAACATCAGCGGCGCTGGTTATCCCTCCGACTCCTATCACCGGCAAAGAGCAAGACCTCTTTATTCTCCTGATCATTGAAAGCGCAACCGGTTTGATCGCCGGGCCGCTTAGCCAGCCAAAACCATCTGTGCTTCCCATTGGAGAGCCGTTCAATCTCTGATCATAGGGATATACTGGACCGAGGGAGTTTATTGCCACAATCCCATCGCCTCCGGCCTCTTCTACAGTCTTTGCCATTAATTCTGGCTCGGGAACGGAAGGGTCGAATTTCAGAAAGACGGGACGGTCTGAATTCTCTTTTACTGCCTGTATTAGTGTTCTCATAAGAGCGGGATCGTCGGCAACGTAGTGTGTCGATAACTCAAAAGCGTCCGCGAACCTTGCGAATACCGGAACCAGTGCTCTAAGATCATCGGGTGAGTACCCAAGACTGACTATTAGGGGTAGCCCGGATGACTCTTTAAATAGCGGAAGAAACTCTTCTACCCATCTTTCCGGTGGATACTCGCTCCACAACTCTGTATTCACTACGTAGTTGTTTGTCGCAACTATACATGGTCTTGGAACGACTGCCGGGACCGTTGATATCGTCTTTGTTACCATAGCTCCGACATTCATAGAAGCTATCGAGAGCATCTTCCTATGATCACCGGTCAGAGGTCCGGAGGCGGGCATTACCGGATTGGAGAGATGTAGGTGTCCAACACTTACCGAAAGGTCCATAAGATTACCCCCTAAAGTCTTGTCCAAAGACGGTCAGAGATTCTTCTCGCTTCAGTGTAGATTTCCTCTTCATCAATAAGAACCGGTCTTCTATCGGCAAGCACATGCTCACCTGCAACAAAGACATCGGTAACACTTATATTATCACAGATCCCAAAGAAGAAGTGATCAAGGAAGTTCTCTTCAGTAATCGCTGTGGGGCTTCTATAATCAATCACGATAACGTCAGCTGTACTCCCCTCTCTGACAGTACCGAGGTTCACTCCGAAAGTCCTTGTTGCAAGTCTGTAGTTTGATCCAAAGAAGGTCTCTCTCAGATACGACGCATCTGTAACCGTGGGGTCACGGAATTCGTGATGCGGTCCAAGCGTAAGAAAACGTATGTCATGGCAGAGGTTGCAGCCATAACCATCGTTGCCTATCACAGTTTCAATGCCTTCGCTCACAAAGCTACGCCAATCTGGTAGTCCGACACCGTTGTTCATATTTGATTGATAGTTGATCGCAATACTTCCACCGGTTTCCTCAATTAGACTGCGCTCAATACCATCGGTGTGTATACAATGAGCGTATATTGAATCCTCTGTCATCAGACCGCTTCTATGAAACCTTTCCAGAACTCTTTGATCAAAGAGAGATAGACTTCTCTCTTCATCCTCGGGACCTTCGGCCACGTGCACGTGGATCGGCTTTCTTCCAGCAATCTCTCTGGATACGAGCATCAGAGTCTCTCTGGACAACGTCATGGAAGCATGAAGGCCAAACATGCCGCGTCTAAAAGGTGTTTCGAAATTCATGAAATCGACATTCTCGACTATTCCCGAATCTCTGGAATAAACTCCATCTCTATCAGAGACTTCATAAGAGCCGCAGTAGCGCAGGCCAGTATTGTTAACTGCTTCGGCAATTGCTTCCAGAGAACCGTTGATGAAGTTCGGAGAGGAATTGTGATCGAAGAGAGTGGTGACACCCGCTTTCAATGACTCTATTGAAGCAACATAGGCACTTATGGCAAGCTCCTCTTTTGAAAGCGCTTTGTCAAGTCTCCACCAAAGTTGCTCAAGCAATTCTGTGAAGGAGCCGGGATTGAATGGACTTAATCTCGCACCTCTTACGAGCGTAGAATATACATGGGTATGGCAGTTGACAAATGAAGGCATAATCAGTTTGCCTTTCAGATCAAGAACCTCACCTGCATAACTGCGGCTTCCCTCTCCGACTCTTACTATTTCTCCATCTTCAATCTCGACAAAGCCTCGTTCTATGAACTCCCCATCATTAGTGAAGATCGAAGCATTGGTCAACTGCAAGTCAATCCCTCCAGAATACAGGTCCTCTAGTAATGACCCTTCCATTTCCCGGATCGGCAAGAACTCGGTTCTCGTGAAACACTACTCTGCCTCGGAGAACGGTTGTCTTTACCTCTCCTCTAAGAGAAAAACCTTCAAAAAGAGTGTGATCGCTTTTCGTGAACGGCGACTTACTGTATTCTTTGACACAGTCCCTGTCGACTATCGCCAGATTAGCTAGTGAACCCGGAGCAATGCGTCCTCTGAAAGGATAAAGTCCGAAAGCCTTTGCAGGGTTAGTCGACAGTAAACTCGAAGTCTTGACGATATCGCCGTCAAGAATAGTATTCAACGCAGAAAATGAGATCCCCAGAGAACCCGTTCCGTTGGGCATTGCCCTGTAATCCAGTACATTTTCTTCCTTTTCGGTGGAGAGAAACGGGCAATGATCGGTACCTATTGTCTGCAGATTTCCCTTTTTAAGCTCTTCATTTAGAATCCTGCGCTCCACATCTTCTCTGGGTGGGGGACAGTAAGTGTTCAGAAAACCCTGACTCTTCTCGAGCATTGAAGCATCAAGCAAAAGGTATTGCGGACATGTTTCAAGCACTGTACTTTTTTTCCAGTCTATATCCATGCTTGAGATCGTTCTTACCGTTTCACCGCTAGATACATGGACTATATACAGTTGACCGTGTACACTATTTGAAAACAGTACTAGTTTTGCAACTTCAGCGACTTCGCTAATCGTTGGGCGCATGTAAGGAAGATCGACATACGAGAAGGGTCTTTCTTCATTACAACGAGTCGAGCGCGAGACAATCAGTTCATCATTTTCTGCGTGTGCAAGAATTACAACGCCTCTGCTTCTGGAAAGACTTAGAAGATCGAATAGCATTCCATCTTTCGTCCTCCTTCCAGACGAACTATAAGTAGTGAAGACCTTGATAGAAGGAAGACCCACACTGAGAGACTTATCAATAATCTCACTCGCGCAAGACTCGGGATTACCTGCCAGCGTTACGTGAAAGGAGTAATCGACGCGGCTCTTAGCTGCCAAAGCCAGCCTCGACTCGAGGGCTCTTTGCAGTTCTTCAGCACTGCTTACCGGATCGAGAAAATCAATGATCGAGGTAACTCCACCGCTTAAGGCTAAGGCCGAGCCTGAATCAAAGTCATCTCGCGACGAATACTTTCCAAGATTGAGCTCAAAGTGGACGTGGGGATCGATAAATCCCGGAAGCAAAAAGAGACCAGAGCAGTCAACAGACTGTCTGGCCTGAAACTTCCTATTCTTTTCAGCGATGAGTTCGATGATCTCGTCCCGGACATAGACGTTCGCCGGGAAGAGCTCGGTCCCGTCGCAGATAACTCCATTCTCCAGGGCAAGATCAAATATCACGGGCGACCACCCATCGTGAGAGCCATAATCGCCTTTGACGTATGTAGCCTGTTTTCAGCTTCGTCGATGACTATCGATTGTGGCCCGTCTATAACTTCATCGACTACCTCTCTTCCCCTGTCTGCAGGAAGCGCATGCATATAGACGGCCCTCTTGTTTGCAAGTTTCATACGTTCTGGAGTACAAATCCAGTTTTTATTCTTTCTGACTTCGGTCATAATTTCTTCTGGATCATCGGATACATAGAATCCGCCCCAGGACTTTGGTATAACTATATCCGCTTCCCGGAAAGCCTCATCCATATCATGGAGTATTTCGAACCTTGCTCCGTTCTCATCTGCATTCGACCTCGCCTGCTCGACGATGTTTGGCATCAGGTCGAATCCCTCGGGATAGGCAAGCTTCACATCCATCCCGTATCTTGTGAAGAGAAGTATTTGAGATTGAGGCACTGAAAGAGGCTTCAAATGACTCTCAGCGTAGGCCCACGTAATCGCGACTTTCAGACCACTAAGATTCGTTCCAAAACGCTCACGGATCGTCATCATATCTGCCATAACCTGCATTGGATGGTAAATATCATCCTGAAGATTGAGAATAGGAACATCGGCATGCGCTGCAAGCGACTTCAGATAGCTGTTCCCGGCTTTGAATTTGCAGTGCCTTACGGCTATGGCGTGTCCATACCTCGAAAGGATCATCGCTGTATCCCTCGGGACCTCTCCATGCGCAGTCTGCATCGTCGAAGGATCTAGATAATGGGCGTGCCCTCCCAGTTGTGTTATTCCAGCTTCCATAGAGTTTCTGGTCCTTGTTGACTGATCGAAAAACATCAGAAAGACCGTCTGATATGGAAGTAAAGGCGTGGGTTCACCGGTAGCGAATCTCCTCTTCAGATCCGAAGACAGATCCAGCATCAAATCAATTTCGTTTTTCTCAAAGTCTTGAGTGGTGATGAAGTCTCTACCCCTAAACATACTGCTCATAATAACCTCCTGCTTTACTCTGAAAGCCTCAAGGGCAATAACGCATACATTGCGGCAGCCTTAACAAGATGGTCTTCAGGACACTGATCATTTGGACTGTGCGCAAACACCTCGTTCGCCGGACCAAAGCCTATAGTCGGAATCGAGAAGACTCCCGCCGTTGAGATGCCGTTTGTGGAGAAAGTCCATTTGTCGACTATCGGCTTCTCACCGAAGATCTCCCGGTAGGTATTCACAGTCTTTCTGACTATCTCGTCGTCCTCATTCATGACCCAGGTTGGAAAGTACTTTTCGACCGGATACCTGAGACCGGTGTATGACGCCCTATCATAGAAGAGTTCGACGATTTCCGCTTCCTGTTCCGCCATGGCTATGGCTTCCTCTATCTCCTGAATGACCGATTGCTTTGTCTCTCCAGCGGTCAGCCTTCTATCTAGCTGTATAGTACACTCATCGGCGACTGCATTTTGAGAAGGCGATTTAAAGAAGATCTGTGTGACTGCAATAGAACCCTTTCCGAGAAAGGGGTCCTCTCTCAGTCTTTCATTCAGTCTCTCTATCTCTTTTATGATTACAGCCATTTTATATATGGCATTTACTCCTCTCTCGGGAGCGCTTGCATGACAGGAAAGACCAGTAGTTCTCACCTGCAACTCCATGCGGCCTCTATGACCACGGTAAACATTGAGGTTTGTAGGTTCTGTAATAACGACGTAATCGGGTCTTATCAAGTCTTCCTGAATAATGTATCGCCAGCAAAGGCCATCACAGTCTTCTTCCATTACAGTTCCAGTCACGTATAGAGTGAAATCTCCTAGAAGCCCTTCTTCTTTCATAAGCTTTGCTCCGTAGACCATTGCGGCCATACCGGCCTTCTGATCCGAGGCCCCTCGTCCGTAAATAACGCCATCTCTCAGATCGCCTTTGAAGGGATCGACTTTCCAGAGCTTTGCATTACCGACTTCAACCGTATCTATGTGAGCATCCATTGCTATAACCTTGCTGCCATTTCCGATCCGTCCGATTACGTTTCCCAGTCCATCGACGATTACTTCGTCAAAACCCACTTTCTCCATTTCGAGCTTGATTCTCTGAACAACGTCATGCTCCTGCGCTGAAAAACTCTGGATGCTTATTAAATCTCTGAGGAAGCGGGAAATCTCTTCTCTGTATATTTCTGCCTTCGAAAGCAGTTCATTGACGCTCACTTTATCAACTCCCTTTGACTCTCTTCAATATTATAAACTCATCTGACTTACTGGAAAGCAAAAAAGGGGAGCTTACTCCCCTCTGGTGGAGCCGAGGGGATTCGAACCCCCGGCCTCCGCCTTGCGAAGGCGGCGCGCTCCCAGCTGTGCTACGGCCCCACAACAGGAAGATTATAGCCTGAATGCCCGGGGAATTCAATCGCCAATTCTAAAAATCCAGATCTGATCGAATGCCAATCAACTCTCCAAATCTGAAAGTACTGAAGTCCGACGAATGGCAGGTCTTCAATATGTAGGCAGTGTCGATCCCTTGACCGGTACCACCTGCAGATACTATCCAGTCGTTAACGCTAACAAGACCTGAATCGGCGGCCATCATGGAAATCTCGATCGCCACTTTTGTACCCTGTCCAAAGAGCCTGAGTGCAGTTGCAAAGATCTGAGGCGGATAGATACCACCGCTGCTTTTGTAGAAGGCACCATCAAGACCCCTAAAAAGGTGCGTGGCAGTCAGGACACTGTGACGTGTTCCCGAATAGAGATCTCTGACTTCGTTGTTGAACTCGTCCTGATCGGGTTTTCTGAAACCTACCGAATGAGTTACAATTACCAGTCTCAACTCATCTGGCACAACCCCAAGAGCAATGCGTGCTGTTTCTCCTGTCGTCGATGGAAGAACAACGTCTCTAATGCCTCTTTCTGTAGCTCGTTCAAAGATCTTGCCAAGAAGGATTCTAGTAGTCTCATCGTCACTCTTATTGAAGTAGCACAGCATATTGAATCTCACTCCTTTAAAGTCTTTTCAACCAGACCAGACAAATAGTCTTTCTCCACGAGATATGGAAGTGTTATCTGATCACAACGTTCATTCTCCTTATTAAAGCTAATAGCGGTCTCTATAGCATTCTCGTTTCTAGCCCATGCTCGCCTGGCAACACCACTCATAACATCCCAGGTTATCGAAGTCTTTATTACTTCATCCACCCTTTCGCTACCATCAAGAACAAGTCCAAAACCGCCATTGATTGACTTGCCGATACCAACTCCACCACCGTTATGCAGCGCCACAAGACTCATGCCTCTTGCAACATTACCCGCGAAGCACTGCGTGGCCATGTCTGCCATTATATTGCTTCCGTCCTTTATATTTGCAGTCTCTCTGAATGGAGAGTCTGTGCCTCCTGTATCGTGATGATCCCTTCCAAGCATTACAGGGCCTATCTCGCCATTCCTTATCATTTTGTTGAACTCCAGAGCTATCTTTTTTCTACCGGCCGCATCCTGATAGAGAATTCTCGCCTGAGTCCCAACTACTAGACCGTTTCTATCGGCATCCCTGATCCAGATATAGTTGTCCCTGTCCTGTCCTCTCCTTTCAGGATCTATACAGCTCATCGCCGCCCTGTCTGTCTTGAGAAGATCTTCCTTCTTTCCGCTCAAGCAAACCCATCTGAAGGGTCCATATCCATAGTCGAACAGCATCGGTCCCATAATATCTTCAACATAAGAGGGAAACACAAAACCGTCTGAAGTATCCACCCCGTTTTTCGCAATATCTCTCGCACCTGCATCAAAAACCGCCTTCATGAACGAGTTTCCATAATCGAAGAAATATGTGCCTTGCCTTACCAGCGAAGAAATCAGCTCAAAATGTCTTCTAAGAGACGTGTTGACGAGATCAACGTACCTTTTTTTGTCACTTCTGAGCAACTCGGTTCTCTCTTCGAAAGTGACTCCCTGCGGACAATAACCTCCGTCGTAAGGTGCATGACATGAAGTCTGATCGGAGAGTAGCTCAATCTGCAGCTGGTTTTCGACGGCGTACTGAAGAAGATCAACAACATTACCGTGGAATGCTATTGCGTAGCTATCACCTGTTGTGATCTTCCGTCTGGCTTCCATGAAAGCCTGCTCAGGAGTGGAGACCACAGCATCTATCCAGCCCTGATCAAGCCGAGTTTTTATCCGCGAATAGTCGACTTCCGCAACTATACCGACTCCGCCCGCAATCTTTACCGCCTTACCCTGCGCGCCACTCATACCACCAAGCCCGGAAGAAACAAAGAGATGACCCTTCAAATCCTTATCCTCGGGAATGCCGAGTTTCATTCTTCCAGCGTTAAGGATTGTGTTGAAAGTCCCGTGTACTATCCCTTGAGGACCTATATACATCCAGCCACCGGCGGTCATCTGACCGTAGTTTGCAACGCCCAGCGCCTGCGCCTTCGTCCATTGATCGTGATTGTCGAACATTCCTACCATAAGAGCATTGGTTATAATCACTCTCGGACTGGATTTTTGGGAACGGAACAATCCTAACGGGTGTCCCGACATCACAACTAGAGTTTCCTCGTCTGTCAGCTCCTCAAGATACATTTTTATAAGTCTGTACTGCATCCAGTTTTGGCATACCTGCCCGGTCTCCCCATATGTGACCAGCTCATATGGATAAAGAGCGACATCGAAATCTAAGTTGTTGTCTATCATCACTTGGAAGGCCTTTCCTTCTATACACTTTCCCCGGTAATGATCTAGCGTTTTTCCCTTTATGGGTTCCTGTGGACGATATCTGTAGCCATAAATCCTGCCTGTGTTGAGCAACTCATCCAGAAACTCAGGGGCAAGTATTTGGTGGAGTTCTTCAGGAATATATCTCAAAGCGTTTTCCAGAGCTAGAATGATTTCTGATCGCTTAAGATTAAGTTCACGCTTGGGCGCCCTTCTTACAGACTTCTCGAAAACCGGATCCGGCGGAAGGATACCTGGAAGTTTAATCCTCATTGCTCCTTCGACCTGTGAATTAGTAGACACGATTACACCTCCTTGTCTTCCTTATGGGAATTCTAACATCGGGTGAGGTTCATTGAGAAGATAAATATCGGAAACGGTATGCCTTTATCGTCAAAGAGCAATCGATTTCCGTCTTATCCGACTGGCAATGCTAGATTCCATATGCTCCTGTTATTGAATCGCGAAATGGTTCGAGCAAAGGCGGCCAGAAAGTAAAAGCGACAAAAGCGAACCCTAAAGATATAAGAAGGAATAGTGCGATTGTCGCTAAAAACGGAGAGACAGCTTTGCTCCTCGATACTCGGTAAGAAGCAAACTGTCCGAGAGCAACAGCCACAAACATTAACAGAATATCGAAAATCAAGTTATGGGACAAAAACAGAGTGTATAAGTAGAAGCCTCCAAGAATCGAAAAGACCATGACGAATATGCCTATTGTCTTTCCGGCGATAATCGAGCCCCTATTAGAGGTTTTGCAGAAGATGGATTCCAGTACTAGTAAAGCAACACCAGGAAGAAACACTAGTTTCAGATGCTCCCAAACGCTTTCGTTCACAGGAGTAAGAGCACCAATAAAGGGGTTTCTGCCGGACCATTCATAAAGAAAGTGCAATAGACTTCCTGAAATAAGTATGAATACGGTTCCATGAATTGCGAATGATCGTAGACACCGCTCTTCCAAAACTATCACCTCTTTCAGGCATTTCGAAAGACTTTGAAGCTAAACGATGAAGCCCTCTTCGATCTTCGCTTTAGCGAGACGCAATTTACGGGGAACATCGATACCATAAGGGCATCTCTTCAAGCACTCTCCACAATCGGTACAATTGTCAACTGAAGGATTAAGGCTGTAGTACTCTCGTCTTGCCTGGGGTTCGCTTCCAAACCAGTGTGCAAGCCTGTCCCTGAGAGCATAGTCGGAGGCGTTGAGTATTCTGCCGTCAAGCATCTGTCTATCATAACGTCCTTCTGCCAGAAAGAAGGCGGGGATGTTTATCTTCTCAGGACATGGCAGACACTTCATGCACTGGCGGCATACGTAGTCTCCAAGTTCGGGGGCTGTCGAGAATAACTCTTCAATCTCATGCGATTTCATGGCAGGGCTTTTCAGGGCTTCAAGATCCATTTCCAACTGTTCAACTGAATTAATGCCACTTACAATACACGATACAGGCAAGGTCTTCACATATCTGAACGCATTATAAGTGCTCCTCCAGAGATAACCGTCCGCAAGCGGTTTCATCGAAATAGCTCCAATCATGTTCGAAATCGCATATGGCAATACTTTAAACTCGATTTCCGGAAAGTTGAACCTGTCGTAATAGTTGAACTGTGTCATGAAAAGATCGAAAGAATACTCATTCAATGCTCTCAGGAGAGTTCCGCCATATCCGTGACTAGTTATGCCTGCGTATCTCACCAGCCCCTCTCTCTTCGCCCACTCCAGAGTATTCAAAGCGCCATTTGTTGAAATGATCTGCTCCCAGTGATCGTTATCGGTCACTGCGTGAAGAAATAGTATATCGACGTGATCGCGATTCAAGTCCTTCAAACTGGCAAGGAGTTCTTCTCGCGAGCCTTCGAAACTCCTGTTGCCGGTTTTTGTTGCCAGTATTATCCCGGATTTTGGAAGGGCTTTCGAGAGTTTCCTTTCGGAGTTTCCATTTCCATAAGATCTTGCGGTCTCGAAGTAGTTTCCGCCGGCATCGACGTATCGTTTCACAATTGCCTTCACTGTTGATAACTCTATTTCAAGCAAATGAAAACCGCCCAGTCCGAGAAGAGACATCTCCAGCTCAGTCTTTCCAAGCTTTCTATACTCCATGATAACCTCCATAGTAACTCAGAATAAGCTACCTTCTTCTTTCAAGGAGTTCGATAATTGTGTTGTCGATTTCAGTCATTCCTTTGTTCATAAGCAACTGAATATTATCAATAGATTTCTCAAGAGTCGCATCTATGAAACCTTGCGCCGAGTCTATTCCGAGATCGTCCATGGCAAGCAACGCACAGCAGTAGGCCTCTTGACCGCCAAGCCCCGCTTTCAGCGCACAGCTTTCCTTCGCGCCATCACACATCATACCAGTCGTATTTGAAAGAACTGTTATCATAGCCTGTTCCATCTTTCTTCGGCTTCCCTCTAGAAGAGAGACTATACCCGCGGAAGCCCCGGTCCCGGCAGCCGTTACACAACCACAGATGGGCGCGATCCTTCCGAGCCTCGACTTAATATAACCTGAGAAGAGATGACTGATCGCAACTGCCTGGGCTATTGAACGTCTGCTCTTCTTAAAATGCATTCCGACAAGTGCTACTGGCAAAGTGGCAACTATCCCCTGATTCCCGCTACCTCCACTGCTCATAACAGGCAACGGAGCACCTGTCATTCGAGCGGCAGATGCAGCCAGACAGTACTTCCTGATCTTGTATCCCAGACTCTTGCTTTCGCAGCTCCTGCTGCTCTCTTTGGGCAAGACAATCTTCTCAAGTCCGTATTGAGCAATGGTGAGATTCATGTTTATACCTTCGTGAATCCTGTCAATCTCGCCCTCGGTCATCTCCTCAATGGCCGCAAAAATATCGTCTATAGAGAAATCGAAAGAGTCTCTGTTAATTATCTCGCCTTCATCTGCTATTCTCTTTCCATCTCTCTCAATAAGCACGACTCTTGTGTGCTGCTCCTTTATTACGACTCTCACCGAGTGAGCCAGTCCTTTCACAGTTGCTTCGATATAGACTCCACTCTGTTCGGTGTCGCACTTCACGCTCACTCTTTCCGTTCCAATCATCTCGCGAGCCTTCTCTACAGAATCCTTACAACATGACCTCAAGGCCTCAAGCTGAAGCGAGGAATCCCCGCAGATCGCTCCCAGAGCAGCTGCAAATTCGTTTCCCTTCTCTCCCGTGCCTGGTATGCCAACAAACATACCGTTCTTATATACGTTTTTGCTAGTCATAACGCTAATGCTCTCGAATGGCTCAGCCAGATACTTAACGGCGAGCGAGACACAGTAAGCGATCGCACCAGGCTCCGTACAGCCAAGTGCAGGCTTGACTTCGTTTATTAGGTATTCCTCGAGAAAGTGCACTATGTATCCTCCTCTAAGTCTTCTTTAATAGAGTATAGCACTTCAAAACCTCTCGAGTTTTACATCAAAAGCTTTCCCGCAGACAGCAATCCTGTCACACACCACCAAGAATGGCGCGTGCAATCGTGAAGTATATTAGCAAACCAGTCGCATCGACTATTGTAGTAATCAAAGGACTGCTGGCCACCGCCGGGTCAAGCTTTAGCCCTGTCAGAACAAATGGAACCATAGCTCCGATAAGATTTGCTACCAGAACGATCGCCGCCATCGAAATGCCCACCACAAGACCGATTTCAAGACCTCCTCTGAACAAACCCAATAAGGAACTTGCAACACCCATTGTGACGCCCAGAGAGATCCCGACTATAATCTCTTTCAAGAAAGTCGCCAGCCACCTGGTCATTTTCACGTCGCCCGTTGCTATAGCACGAACCATTAGCGTGGCAGACTGTGCACCGGCGTTTCCGCCACTGTCTATCAGAAGGGGAATAAAGAATGCAAGAGCGATCGTCGAGGCAAGAGTTGCCTCGAAATTAGCGATTATGCTTGAAGATACAAGGTTCACGAGGATAAGAATCATCAACCACAGTATACGCTTTGAGTATAGAGTCCAAAAACTCGCGTAAGCATAACTCGTTCTCAAAGGACCCACGGCTGCCGTCTTCTGGAAGTCTTCAGTTACCTCTTCTTCGGCAATATCAAGAATGTCGTCTACGGTCACAATCCCTAGAAGGACTCCGGTTGAGTCAACTACAGGAATAGCTACCAGATCATACATCTGAATAAGTTTCACGGCCTCTTCTCTGTCGGCAAACGGAGAGATAACAGTAAAACGATAGTCCATGATATCCTTGACAGTAATACCCGGATCAGCAAGTATAAACCTTCGCAATTCAAGTGCATCAAGCAAACGCCATGAATGATCAGTCACATATATCATGTTAACGGTTTCACTATCTCTTCCGCGTCTTCGTATATGATCGATTGCCCTCTCGATACTCCACCCAGGTCTAACCGCAACGTAATCGGGTGTCATCAAGCGACCAACGCTTTCTGGTGGATAGCCAAGTAGAGTCCTGACTTCAATTAGATCCTTAGGACTCAGAAGATTTAGAAGACGCTGGGTAGCCTGGCCGGGAAGCTCGCCAAAGATCTCCGTTCTATCATCGGGACTTAGCTCCTCCAGAAGACCCTTTGTTTCTTGATCTGTAAGATCCTTCAGCAATAGATCCTGGTCACGCGATTCAAGAAATGAAAAGGCTTCCGCGGCGAGTTCCTTGGGAATAATCCTGAAGAGAATCACTCTCGACTTTTTCTCAAGATCCATTATAAGTTCGGCGATCTCGGGAGGTGATTCTTCAGAAATTATTCTTCTTATAGACTGCCAGTCGCGCTTTTCGATAAACTCTTCAACAATCTCGTAGAGCTCTATCTTCATCCTTCACCTCCGCAAAGAAACTGCTTATCAATACATATCATGACTTAGCTCAATTCACCTGTGTTCACCTTTCCAGTATGAGAAGGTCGCAATAGACAGTGGGATATCCTCATTGTCTCTCTTTGGAAGAAATCGATTTCGTTCAAGGTCAAGGATGAACGGAAAGGCCTCTATCGAGACGACTTCTCCGTAAGAAGAGACTTCTAGCTTCAACGGAGAGGAGATCCTACAGCTACTATTACGCATGGCGGTCGTCCAGTTACCCAGAGAATAGATGATAAGCGATGACTTATCTCTACTGTTACGATATGATTCGATCGGCTGGAGAACATGGGGATGGTGGCCAACTATTAGATCTACCCCTTCATCACACAGGTTGTGGGCGAGTCTCACTTGATTCGGAGAAGGTGTAATCTCATGTTCCAGGCCCCAGTGAAGGCTCAAAATTACTACATCTGCCGCTCTGCTCATTTCTCTTACTGTCTCCATTAATGAATCGATCGAATTGTCATCTAATCCTATGGAATTCAGTCTTGCCACATTTACCAGGTTATAAAGGTCGCTCCTTCCATTTGTACCAAAAGTATATGCAGAGAAGGCGACAGTGATGCCGTCTATTTCCACAAGCGAGAAACGATCTGGAAAAGTCCCTCCCAAAGCGAGAATTCCTCTTTCTTCCAGCAGAACTTTGGTTGCGATGAATCCATCGGCTCCTTTGTCTAGACAGTGGTTGTTTGCGATACTGGCAACCGATAACCTTAATGGAAGAACAATCTTTTCAAAGTAACTTACGGAAGCGTTGAAACGCGGAAAACCCGAAGTCGGAACGCTCTGGTCGATAGGAAATTCAATGTTCCCGAACACGAAATCGCTTTCCAATAGCTCTTCGGGAACTTCTTTATAGATATCTTCGAATCTCTCAAGAGAATGCTTGAACATTATATCACCGAACACCGACAGGGTAAATGTCTTTGTGCTCTCCGATTGCGAAAGTTCAACGGGACGCTCTTTATATTCCCTTGCAACTGGACCACAGATCACTTTGTAGAGGTAGAAGATCAAATCTTCAGCTGTTGGTCTTCCGAAGTCTCCTTCCACTGCTGGTAAATGGCAACCTCCAAGGCAAACAGAGAGAATAATAGACAGTATTATTAAGCCTTCAGATAATCTTGAGATCACTTCCAGGTCACCTCCGGTGAGGAGTCTCGAAGAAAACAGCCGCTTCATAGTCTTTCGGTAGTTTGAAAGAGCAATAGAAGCACTATGATTTTATCATGATCGGAGAACCGTGCCATATAAATGAGATAGTGCCCCATGTTCGACTATATACTCCAAAGAGCCTTTTGGCATTACTTTGCATTGGTTCAGATGTAAGTAAATACCATAATCGATACTGCATTTGGAGGGTTTGCAGATGTCTGCGCTTGAAGGTCGTTATCTGAAAGTCCTTGAGGAACTTACAGCACCGTTGGTTTCGTGCGGGGCCGAAGGTGGGATTTTGCGTGAGATTCTTCGAAAGGCATGCGAAGTAGTCTCGTCCGACTTTCTCCGAGTGTTCAATGTAACTGAGAATCATCTTAAGTGCTGCACAGAGCCTGACATAATAGCCGAATGGGGAGACCTATCTATTCCGGGTATCGTTAAGCCCCCTGAAGGTTGCTCGCAGAGTATTGAACGAATCAGAGAAAGCATAAAATCCTGGACTGGAGATTCGCCGATTTTCAACGCTTCGGGGTCTGGTGTACTGATACCTCTTTTTGTGAACGATTCAAAAAGGCCTTCTGCTTTTATCAGTTGCGAAAAACATTCCGAGAATCCCGGCTGGTCAACCCACGATCTGGCTTTCCTGAATATTGTAGGTATATCTGTCGTTTTACATAACAGTCTTGAAAGGCTTACCAACGAAAAAGAACGCCTCGCCTTCATACTGAAAAACAACACCAATTTTTTGGGCATAGCTGATCACACAGGGAGAATCGAGTTTGTATCGCCTCCTGTTGAGGAGATGCTTGGTTATCTTCCCTCAGAAGTGATAGGAAAAAGTATCTTCTCTTTTATATCTGGTAGCGAGCGTGCTGAAATGGAGAGGTGTCTCAGGACAACAAGAGATACGACTTCCTTTTCTTTGAAGTGCATGCTTAGTCATAAGAAAGGAAGCACAGTGTGGACGAGCATAAGCGGCAGAGTCTTACTGCAAGCGCAATATGACTCAGCCATAGTCTTCGCAATCAGAAACATTGAAGAGGAAATGGGATTGAGAAAAGAGCTGCACAAAGACTACAGTCTACTGCGGGAATTTGAGGAAAACGCTCTAGATGTCCTTGCAACCATTGATAGTGAAATGAATTTCACTTATGTCTCGCCATCTTCTTTCGATCTTTCCGGCTATAAGCCTTCTGAGTTGATTGACACCGGAGCGCTGAGACTGGTTTTCGAAGAAGATTTGGAGCTCCTAAGAAGAAAGGCGCTCAAGATTCTTCATCGAAGGGAAGCCGGGTCTTTCGAGTGCAGAATAAGAAACAAAGACGGACTTCCTGTTTGGATCGAGACAGTTGCCAGTCCAATACTTGACAACGGAAAGATAAAGGGGTGGGCTATAGCAGCTAGAAACGCAACTTCGCGAAAGGAACTGGAGTTCGAACTGAGTGTTAGAGATCGTTTTGCCAGTGTATTGAATGAGCTTTCGATCGTAATTCTCAACTCAAATAGCATTGAAGAAGCCGCGGCCAGACTACTGGATAGATTGTCTAAGGAAGAAACCTTCGATTGCTGCAGATTATACTACTTTCGAGTAGAGCCTTTTGACTCCATCCTATCTTCCGGAAAAAGTGATAGATTTCTCTTCAATCTTATCGAAGACGGGCTGATGAGTGATCTGGAAAGAGATGATTTCGTGCTAAGAGAGAAATCCACTGAGGACGGAAATATTAGACATATCTGCGTGGCACTGAAATCGGGCAATAAGATTTTTGGAGCTCTTGAAGGGGTAATCAATAAGCCAGCATCTCTCTCTGCAAATATTATCAATCTGTATAGACTCGGCGCCACCTTCGTCTCTGTGACTCTATCGAAAATCAAAGATCTGGACGAAGCAAGAAGAAACAGCAAAGCCGCCGAATCTCTGCGAAGGGTTACCGAGAAGATTACGCGCAATCTCGAAATGGATAGAGCAATAGAGGCTATCGTGCAGGGACTACGAGAGGTTATTCCTTTTTACAGCGCATCTCTGGAAATCCTCGAAGGCAATGAGCTTGTTATCGTTGGAGGAAGTTGGCCAGGCGGCCAAGACTTCACAGGAAGACGCTTCACTATGGAAGAAGGGAGTCCTGGAGCCGACGTAATATCTAATCGAAAACCGGTACTTGCCCTAAACGCTCAGCTTCACTATCCGCAGTTTAATCTGCCCGAGTTTCATTTCATAAAGTCGTGGATGGGTGCGCCTTTGATAATACAGGGAAGACCCATAGGCATGATAGCAGTCGATAGCAACACTGATGGAGCTTTTGATAGTCATCATCTCGAGTTACTAAAGGCCTTCGCTGATGTAGCTTCAATAGGCATAAACAACGCCAGACTTCATAAGGAGGTCGCTCAGCTTGCAATCAAGGACTATCTCACAGAAATATACAATAGGAGAGGTCTGTACGAACTTGGTGAGAAGGAAATCAAAAAAGCCTTACGATACAATACTGAGACGGGAATCATCATGTTTGATATCGATGATTTCAAGAGCCTTAACGACCGACACGGGCATCTGATAGGTGATTTTGTTCTGAGACGCACTGCACAGATCTGTCAGACTATGTTAAGATCTGCAGATATCTTTGGAAGATATGGAGGTGATGAGTTCATAATCCTTCTTCCAATGACTAATTCTGCAGAAACCGAAGAAGCGGCAAGAAGGCTTCGCAGAAAACTCTCATCAAGCAAAATAGAGTATGATGGTGTAGAATTCACGGTGAAGTGCAGCTTCGGAACGGCAACGCTCGAGAACCCAGGAGAAACCTTCGAAAATATGATAAAGAAAGCCGACCAAGCGATGTACGTTTCGAAGAACTCTGGTGGAAACCGGGTATCAAGCTTCACTCGCTAGTCTTTTTTTGAAGGAGCGTGACTGATTTGCTGGTTACGATTTTGATGATATTCTTTGGTCTCGTATTTCTTGGCATCGCTATTAAACTCGCTATCTTTGCACTTACTGTGCTATTCGGGTTGGCGGCCCTTGGATTTGTCTTCTTCGGGATCTTCTGGCTGCTTTCAAGAGTCTTCAGGTTCTTCTAGAAAAAGGCCCCTTTCGGGGCCCAAGATCATTTGTAGATTAGCTCAAGCAGAAGATAGAACGAGTTAATGCTTTCGGGATACTCGTCCATCTCCCAGTAGTAAAGATAGTAGTCACCGTCCACAATTTCGAACTGTACGTACACTTCTGCGGGAACACCACCGAGATCAAAGGTGCCGAAAAACTCGACTATCTCCTGATTTTCAGTTGACAGGAAGTAGTTCCAGTAAGGATCTGTGAAGAAACCGTCGAATGCCTCTCCTAGGGTCATCCAGTAATAGTATGTGTCGAAGTAACTGTTCTTCACTATCGATATCTGTGAAGCAAATATCGAGTCTAGAATAAAAGCCAGGTAATCGGCATCTTTAGATTCTCCAGCTACTTCGAGATAGACCGTCTCGAAAGTCCTGTCTTCAAGATACACCAAAAACTGGAAGAGAGCTTCCACGAGTTGATCGTCGAGATAGAAGCTACCCGTAAATTCCACCACGTCTTCATCATCAAATGTAACGAAGTAGTCCCAGTAACCGTCGCTGAAGAAATTGGCAAAGGATTCTCCAATAAGGCTTTCCGGGTAATCGTAGAAATAGCCTTCCCTGACTACTGAAAGTGCTCTTGAACTGCGATCGGGTACGAAGATTTTCAGGAGAAAATTGTACTGGTCGCTGTTATCCTGGGGGGTGCCGTTTATCGCCCAGAACTGCAGAACAAACGTCTCGTCGCTCTCGTTAACGTAGAACTTCATTGTCAATGAAGCTTTTTCCCCGTTCTCGTCAGTGAAGTTACCCGTAAATTCTACAATATCCTCCGAGCCTTCTCTGTAGTATCTCCATCGAGGAGCCTCGAAATACGATTCAAAAGCCTCTCCTATTGACGTATCGGGGAAATTATTGAAGGACCCTTCTGAAACGATGTTGATAAATCTTGTGCTTTCTCTGGGTGCAAGTCTCTGTGCTGAAACAACTGAGAATAACATGAGTATTAGTACCGTAATAACAAAAGTCTTTTTCATC
>Ga0334884_1000972_pt1 | contig 47530 bp, 45 predicted proteins | sample GraSluR1_MG_7_FD_207215 | JGI IMG/M metagenome (GOLD analysis project Ga0334884, IMG submission 207215) | Sludge microbial communities from methane-producing bioreactor in Wageningen University, Netherlands - Granular Sludge_12_05 R1 | ecosystem: Engineered > Bioreactor > Anaerobic >... | reverse complement strand
TCTCGGGTCGGCCGTCACGATTCAGGTCGACCTGGAAGCGCTGGTAGGCCTGACCTTCGGTCGGCCAGTCGAAATCCTGGGCCAGGGCCCCGGCGCTCAGCAAGGCCAGGGCCAGGACGGACATCACAAGACGACGCATCGGAAGCACCTCCAGACGGTTTCTTCGGGACCGAGCAGCGCAGACCTATCGCTTTCCGGATAGGACAAAGAGACTGGTCCGGATCGAACGCCTGTTGGCTTGTGTGAGGGGGGTTCGCCTAGTATATTTGTCCATGCAAGACCTTTGACGAATGGAGGAACCAGGCCGCCAGACCCGGGATCGGTTGGCCGACCCGGGTTGCTTCTTCAAAACCGAATCTCGGAGGCGCGGCCTCGGGAGGCCGCGCGCAGGAGCGAGTCGGGCAGACCAGCCGCTCCGGGCCGCGAGGGAAGCTTCACGGACCGGGGACTGGACGGCAGGACCCCATGGGATGGAGCCCTCTTGACCGGGCTGTCTCCATCTCTGAGGACCCAAGACGCCGCGGACCGCGCCCACCGCGAGGGAGGGCGCAGGACGACGCAGGACGCCTGGTTCCCCCGCTGTGCTCGGGGTACCATGTCTGGGCAGCCCTTTCGGGGCGACAGACACGAGGAGGCTGGCGCAGGTCGGCCGACTCTGGCCGCCTCGAGAGCAGTGTGGGCCAGGCCAAGAGCAGGAACGTCAAGAGGCGGGTGTCGCCGCATCCGGTCGGTCTGCTGCCGGGTTTCGCGAGGTCGGGTCCATTACAGGGCCCTTCTTTGCGGAGTTTCACTCCCCGCCAGGCCTGAGAAGGGGGCGCCTTGTTCAGGCCGGGCCACCGGGCTCGGCTCGGTGACTCGGGGCGGGTCTGCGGATCCTTGGAGGGGTCGCAGGTCGGTTCGACGGCCTTCGACACCGTGGGGAAGGTCGGCTGGGTGCCCTGCCCTGTCAGGCGGCGAGCGCTTGGCTGACGAGGGGTCCGCGAGAGGGGACGCAACCTGGTCGTGGGTCTTTGGGTGGCCTCCGGGCCGCCCGGACGCCCCCGCTCCGATCCGGACATTCCCAGGGGCCTGCCAGGCCCTCGTGGACCCGGAGCCGAGCGGATGCCGAGGCCCTCGGGTCGCGGCGGGTCCGAAGAGGTGCTCTCCTGCGTCCGCGGCGCGGAGACTCGGGAGTTCTCCTGAACGGTGGCTTGGAGACGGAAGTTCGAAAGGGGTCTTGCGCCATTTTTCCCCTGGGAGCCCTCCCGGGATGTGGCCGGCATCAGGACCTGCCGATCCGCCTGCCCGGGATCTCGGAGGCTCTTCCCGGCGCGTTGGATTCTTCGGCGGCGCGTCTGGCAGATGGTCGCGTGTCCGGGCCGAAGGATCGGTCGGCGGTGTCGGGAATATCCCTGAATCCTCAGAACACCGGGACCCGGGTTGCCCGGCCTGGCATTGGAGAAGGACCATGGACATCCGTCGGCTCGAGGGCTTTCGGGACCACCACCAGGCGCGGCAGGGTCTGGAAGCGGCGACTCCCTCGCCAACCGGAACCCCAGGGGATCAGGTTCTGCTCGGCGCCCGTCCCGACCTGGACGGCTGCGGTTCGAAACCCTACGGCCCACCGACCGCGCAAGCCCTCCCGTCTTCTTCCGCACCGGTCTCGCCGCCCGGGCCGCCGAGCGACGGCGTGCTGGGCCGTGCGGAAGAACTGGCACACCGGGTCCTCCGCCGGGATACCCACCTGACCCATCAACCCGGGGAATCCCGGAAGCTGTCGGTGCTGGCCGCGGGGAGCACGCACTTTGAAGCCCTCTGGACCCGCGATGCCTGTTGGGGATGTCTGGGGCTTTTGGCCTCGGGGCGGGATTCGGGCACGGTCCGAGACACTCTTCAGGCCATCCTGAATCGTCAGAGGCCCTCCGGAGAGATGCCGCGGCGCCAGGGGAACCACAAGAACACCACGGCCATGATCGGCGACTTCCTCCATCTGCCTCTGCAGAACATGAAGGAGCTGGATCAGGTCGAGTTCCGCAACGAGCGGGACGCGTTTCAGTATGACGGGAACGCCCTGCCCCTGATCGCCGCGGCGGAGTACGCCACGCGGACCGGCGACGTGGCCTTCCTGGAGGAGAACTATCTGGAGCTCACCCGAGGAGCCGACTGGCTCCAGAGGCAGGATGAGCAGTTCCTGAAAAAGCCAGAGCGGCGTCTCGACCTGATCGACCAGGATCCCAGCAGTGACTGGAAGGATGTCGTGGGTCGCGAGGGAGTGGTCGCCTACACCAACGCCGTCACCTATCAGGCCCATGTCAGCATGGCCACGATCGATCGTCTGTTGGGCCATCCCGAGACGGCAGAGAAGAGAGAGGCCTTTGCCGCCGCCCTGAAGGAGGACTTCAACCAGCGCCTCTGGGACGAGAAGTCCGGCTGCTACCGGGATTCCGAGGCGGATGCACGCTTCAGCCCGGATGGGAACATCCTGGCCGTGGTCTACGGCCTGGCAGAGGGCCCCAGGGCAGACCGGGTCCTGGAATCGCTGGATCGGGTGGCGGACTCGGGTCCCCTGCCCTTCCAGGCTGCGGCCGAGAACTACCCCAAGAGCTACGTGCCCCTGTGGTTGCGGGCCGCGGGGCTGCGCCACTATCACGACGCCTTCGTGTGGCCCTGGCAGGGAGCCGCCTTCGCCGTGGCGGCCGCGCGCCAGGGGCGAACCGACATGGCCCGTGAGGCCCTGGAGAAGGTGGCCGCCGCCGCAGATCGGGATGGAACCTTCTTCGAGATCTACACCCCCGGCGACGAGCCTCGTCCTGTGCGCACCTGGGCCTATGAGTCCGAGCGCGACTTCCTCTGGGGCGCCGGCACCTATCTCTGGGCCCTGCAGGAGTTGCGGGAGGCCGAGGGGGCCCAGGCTCCCCCCAGGTAGAATCCCCCGGCAGGGTCGACCCGCCTGGAAGGGGAGGCCCGGAGGAGAGGCGCGGTGGCTCGGGTCCGTTCGGTCTACATCTGTCAGCAGTGCGGGGGACAGTCGACCCGATGGCAGGGCAAGTGCCCCGAGTGCGGGGCCTGGAACTCGCTGCAGGAAGAGCTTCTCGAGCGCAAGGCGCTGGGCATGGCCCTCGCCTCCGGGGCAGGAGCCGCTCCCGTGGCCATGGACAGCGTGGATTCGGTGGCCGAAGAGCGCTTCTCGTCCGGCCTGGAGGAACTGGACCGGGTTCTGGGAGGGGGCCTGGTCCAGGGCTCGCTGGTCCTTCTGGGGGGGCCTCCCGGCATCGGCAAGTCCACCCTCCTTTTGCAGGTGGCCCGGCACTTGGCCTCGCAGCGTCCCCCGGTCCTGTACGTCAGCGGGGAGGAGTCCCCGCGTCAGATCCGGCTGCGCGCCGAGCGCCTGGGCCCCGTCCCCGGGGGCGTCCTGCTCCTGCCCGAGACCAGCCTGGAGGCCATCGAGGCTCGAATCCATGAGGTCGGTCCGGGTCTGGTGATCGTCGACTCGATCCAGACCCTCTTCCGCTCCGACCTGGCCCCGGCGCCGGGAAGCGTGACGCAGGTTCGCGAGTGCGCCGCCAGCCTGATGCGCCTGGCCAAGACCCGCGGGGTCCCGGTCATCCTGGTGGGACACGTCACCAAGGGAGGAGAGATCGCGGGCCCTCGGGTTCTCGAACACCTGGTCGACACCGTCCTGCACTTCGAAGGCCACGGGGTTCACAGTGTGCGGGCCCTGCGTTCGGTCAAGAACCGCTTCGGGGGAACCCACGAGGTGGGACTCTTCCAGATGGGAGCCCGAGGGTTGGATCCCATCCCGGACGCTTCTCGCTTCTTCCTGTCGCAGCGGGCTCAAGGGGCTCCTGGCACCGTCGTGTTTCCATCCATGGAGGGGTCCAGGCCCGTGCTGGTGGAGGTGCAGGCCCTGGTCGCCGAAAGCTTCCTGGCGGCCCAGGGGGTCCCGCCCACCCGACGGGCGGTCGGGTTGGACGGCAACCGCCTGAGCCTGCTATTGGCCGTCCTGCAGAAGCGGACCGGAGGGCTGGGCCTGCATCAGTGCGACGTGTATGCCAACGTGGCAGGTGGGATGCGCCTGTTGGAGCCGGCCCTGGACCTGCCGCTGGTCCTGGCCATCGCCTCCAGTCGGGCCAACCTGCCGCTGGACCCCGGAGTGGCTGCCTGTGGGGAGGTGGGCCTGGGAGGCGAGATCCGCGCCGTCTCGGGCCTGGAGGCGCGTCTTCGGGAACTGGCCAAGCTGGGCTTCCAGCGCTGCCTGATTCCGGCGCGTTCCCTCTCCGGGGAGGTCCTGGAGGGGCTGGGGAGCCTGAAGCTGCAACCCGTCACGACCCTGGCAGAGGCTCTTCGGGCCCTGGGCCTGCCCACCTCGGTCGAGCGCTCGGAGTCGGCCAGCAGGCAGGTGCGCAGGCTCCGCCCCAAGGATCCTCCCCCCGCTCCCGGCGCCTGGCCCCCCCGAGCCGATCCCTTCTGAAGGAGATCCGCTGCGGGGAGGAAAGACCCGGGCAGGCGAAACTCTCTTCGGTTCGCGCGCCGGGCCGTTCCGGGGAGGTTCGGGCATTTCTCGCCGGGCTGGCGGAGAGGGGCAGGTGACCAGGTTTGGCCAGGTGGATGCGGGGGATGTTCTACATCATCTTCGCGACCTTCGGCGGGCTCTCGGGCTACAGTCTGGCCCAGCATACCTGGCAGGTCTTCGCCAGCAGCCTGCCCCCGGGCACCCTGTACGCCAACTTCGGCGCGCTGATCCTGTTGGGGATCCTGCTTGGAGTCACCGTCGCCCCGTGGCTTGCCAACCTGATGATCGGTCTGGTCGATCGCGTGGCGGTGGCACTCCAGGCGCTGCCCATCCAGGAAGTCCTGATGGGTTCGATCGGCCTGCTCTTCGGGCTGATCATCGCCTTCCTGGTCAACCTCGCCTTGCAGCAGATCAAGTTCGAGGTGATCCCCATCATCGGGGAGTATCTGGGACCCCTGGCCATCGTGGTGTCCACCCTCTTCCTGGGGACCTTGGGGGCCTACTTCGGCGGGCGGATGGTCTTCATCCACAGCCTGAAGCAGTTGTTGGAGACGGGGGCCGCAGGGCGCGGCCAACAGCGCCTGGTCCTGTTGGACACCAGTGTCGTGGTGGACGGGCGGATCATCGACCTGCGCGAGACGGGATTCCTGGACGGGATGTTGGTGGTCCCTCGCTTCGTGCTGGGTGAACTCCAGCAACTGGCCGATTCCGAGGACGCCTCCAAGCGAAACCGGGGGCGCCGGGGATTGGATCTGCTCAACGACCTTCGCAAGTCCCACAGCATCCAGGTCAACGACCGCAACTACGACGAGCGTGGGGTGGATGCCAAGCTGATCCGCCTGGCTCAGGACCTGCGCGCCCATCTGTGCACGACCGACTACAACCTGGCCAAGGTCGCGGCCGTCCAGGGCGTGAAGGTCCTCAACATCAACGAGCTGGCCAACTCGCTCAAGCCGGTGGTCCTGCCCGGGGAGCTGCTGGAGGTGAAGATCCTCCGCGAGGGCAAGGAGTCCGGCCAGGGCATCGCCTATCTGGATGATGGCACCATGATCGTGGTGGAGGAGGGGCGGCGCCGCATCGGCGAGCTGGCCTTCGTGGAGATCACTTCGGTCGTTCAGACGGCGGCGGGTCGCATGTTCTTCTCCCGCTATCGGGGGGCTTCGAGCCGGTCGGGGGCGCCTTTGGAGGAATCCGGTCCGGACGAGGCCTCCGCTGATTCCGACGGCGACTCCTCGCCGACCGAGGGGGAGTCTTCGGCCCTGGTCGGAGGGGAAAGACGTCGTCGCCCGGCCCGCTCGGAGGGGCGGCGGGGACACGACAGGGGGCGGAGGGCGCCTTGAACCTGCAGGTCGTGGTGACGGCAGCCGGCCAGAGCCGGAGGATGGGCGGGGGAAACAAGATGCTGGTGCCCCTGGGGGGAGAGCCCCTCCTCGTGCGCACGCTGCGCGTCTTCCAGGACCACCCTCGGGTGGCCGAGGTGGCCGTCTCCGCCCCGGCCGGGCAGGAAGAGGATTATCGCTCGCTCTTCCGCCGTCATGGGCTGGATCGAGTCCGCCGAGTGGTCACCGGAGGAGCCGAGCGTCAGGATTCCATCTTCCAGGCGCTGCGGGCGCTGGACCCGAAAAGTGGGGATCTGGTGGCCGTGCACGATGGCGCGCGCCCCCTGGTTTCCGCAGACCTCCTCGACCGGCTCTGCGAGGCATTGGAAGGCTGGGACGGCGTGGTCCCCGGGGTTCCGGTCAAGGACACCATCAAGCAGGTGGATGAGCACGGAAGGGTCCTGAAGACCCTGGTGCGCTCGGAACTCATGGCCGTGCAGACGCCCCAGGTCTTCCGGGCAGAGGTGTTGTTGGAAGCCTACCGCCAGGCTTTGAGCCAAGGGCACCTCGGGACCGACGACGCCTCGTTGGTCGAGTGGTCCCAGGGCCGGGTCCGGGTCGTCCCCGGAGACTATCGCAACCTGAAGGTCACCACCGCCGAGGATCTCGTCCTGGCCGAGAGGCTGTTGGAGGAAGGGGTCGTGGGGGCGCCATGACCGACAAGCCCGGCAAGCCACTCGACGCCGAGGTCCAGGAACTCGTGGCCTATCTGGACGAGGTGCTGCGCGACTACGAACGCTACGTCGGGGAGATCGGCCGGTTGGGCTATGCCGCCCCGCAACTGCTCTACTATCGCGACGAGGTCCAGGACCTGATGGAGGCCCTGGCTCCGGAGGCCGGGGTGGACCTCAAGCCCCGCTGGAAGAAGATCCGCGAGCTGGACCTCACGGTTCGGGGCAAGGCCGTCGAGCTGGTGCGGGAGGTGGGGCACGCCAACTTCAAGCAGTATCAGATCGTCAACAATCCACCCCAGACCCGCTGGTGGTGGTATCTCAACCGCACCACCGCCGACCCCGAGCCTGCCAAGGTTCCCGTCTGGCAATGGTGGCGGCGGTAGGTTTCGGGAAGACCAAGCGCCGTGACGGGGGGACCGGAAGGGCGCCGGAGCTGGGAGGTTCAGGTCGATGGAAGTGAGCCGTCGGGATTTTCAGGTCTTGCAGGAGCGGGTCGGCCGCCTGGAGAGCAAGATCCACGCCATCGAGCAGCGCCTGGCCACGCTGGACAACCTGCTCAAGCCCGAGAACCTGGTGCGCAGGGTGCGTCAAGGAGAGCAGGAGGAGAAGCGCCGGGTCGAGCGCGAGGACTTCTTCCTGCCTCCCCAGTAGGCCAGGGCGGCACGGCCTTGCTCGGCAGGTCCTGGAACCCGTCCGGGTTCGTGCCCCCCCTTCGGAGGTTCTCTTGAAGTCGTCTGCTTCCGTCTTCGGTCCAGTCCCCTCGCGCCGCCTGGGGCAGTCCCTCGGGGTGGACCCGATCCCCTTCAAGACCTGCAACTGGAACTGCGTGTACTGTCAGTTGGGCCGGACCTTCCCGATGAGCCTGGCTCGTGCCGAGTACACTCCGGCCGAGGAGATCGTGGCCCAGACCCACCGGGCCTTGGAGACCTGCACGCCGGACTTCATCACCTTCATCGGGTCTGGCGAGCCGACCCTGCACGCCCGGCTGGGCTGGATGATCCGGCAGGTGCGTCGCGAGCAGGGTCCGCCGGTGGCCGTCGTCACCAACGGCTCCCTCTTGCGGATGCCCGAGGTCCGCGACGAGCTCCTGGCCGCCGACGTGGTCCTTCCTTCCCTCGACGCCGGCTCGGAGAGGCTCTATCGCCAGATCAACCGCCCCCATCGGGATCTCGACTTTCAGGGGTTCCTGGCCGGGATGGAGGCCTTCCGGAACGAGTACCCGGGGCAGATCTGGATGGAGGTCATGCTGATCGGGGGGCTCAACGATCACGAGGAGGCGCTGGGGGATCTGGCCTCGGCGCTGGCTCGGATCCGGCCCGATGAGGTCCACCTCAACGTTCCGGTTCGTCCTCCGGATGAGCCGTGGGTGCAGCCTCCCACCCCGGAACGCCTCGAGCAGGCCCGGATGTTGCTGGGGGCGACGGTCTCGACGTTGTCCCCAGGGGTCGGAGAGGAGGGCACCTTCCAGAAGTTGACGACCTCGGAAGCGGTCATCTCGATTGTCCAGCGCCACCCCATGACGCTCTCCCAGATCCAGGCCGTCCTGCATGGACGGCCGCAGGAGGATGTTCGGCGGGCCGTGGAGGACCTGCGGGGATCGGGCAGGGTGGCCACGGTGGAGCGCTTCGGCCAGAGCTTCCTGGTGGTTGCCGAGGCTCGGTTCTCGTAGGACCGGCTGGATCCTCAGCGGCCGGCGTTCATCCCGGTTCGGGGAAGTCCAGGCGCATCCCGGCAAATCCTGGCAGGACACGCCGCCCCAGGGCCTGCTGCAGGGCTTTGGTGGCGGCCTCGCCTGTGCAGTGGCAGGGGATCACCAGGTCGACCTCCAGTTCCCGCAAGGCCTGCATCGTGCGCGTCATGCGTTCAGGGCTTGCCTGGCCCAGGTGGAAGCCCCCCAGAACGGCGTGGACCCTGGACTCACCGCTCTGCAGGAGGGCCTCTGCCAGGGTGTTGATCAGCCCCGCGTGGCCGCATCCCGTCAGGACGACCAGCCCTTGTCTGCTGCGAAACCACGCCGCCTGGTCGTCCGGAATGGAGTCCACCTCGGTCCCCCCGGGATCCAGGAAGAAGGGTCCTCCGGTGTCTTCAAATCCGGTCCGACGGGGGATCTCTCCGGTGAGGCCCCATCCCTGCCCCAAAGGGACGGGTCGGGAGTCCCGCTGCACCCGATCCAGGGGCCACGCCTCCAGGGCGGACCGCGCAGCCGGCGGCATGCCGATCGAGCGCGCGACCTCATTCCGGACCGAATAGCGCGTCCGGGTCGCTTCCGGGTGCAGGTGGATCTTCACGCGGGGGGCCAGGTCCAGGACGAAGGGCACGCCTCCCGTGTGGTCGTAGTGCCCGTGGCTCAGGACCAACCTGTCCGCCGTCCTCAGGTCCACCCCCAGCCTGGAGGCATTTCCTGGAAGTGCGCCGCCCTGTCCCGTGTCGAAGAGCATCCGGTGCCCATCAGACTCGACCCAGGCCGAGAACCCGTGCTCGCCGGCCAGGTCCCTCTCGGCTTTGTTGTCCACCAGGATCGTGATCCGCACGGTCTTTCCCCCGTCCTAGGAGTCTGTGTGAGTATCCGGACCGAGCATCGCCGAGGGCCCCTGGATGCCCCACGCAATGCGCGGGGCAAGTGTGCGTTTCCGCAAGGCGCAAAAAGTCGTGGTTTGCTGGAGGCAAATGAGACTTTTTGCAACACAGCGGGGGTCTCGGACCCGCGCTCCGCGCGGGTGCATCCCATTGAGCGGCGAGGCGACCGACGCGGTATTCACACAGGCTCCTAGATGCTGGTGATTCGGCGCAGACGAGCCACGGTGTCGGCCAGGACCTGCACGGTGAGGTCCAGGTCCTCCTGGCGGGTGCCCCGCCCCAAGGACAGTCGGATCGAACCCTGGGCGTCGCGGCGCGAGACGCCCATCTCGCGCAGCACATGGGAGGGTTCCGGCTCGCCGGTGGAACACGCCGATCCGGTCGAGACGCAGATCCCCGCGAGGTCCAGACCCAGGATGATCGACTCGCCGTCCACCCCGGGGAAGGTCACGTTCGAGGTATTCGGCACGCGGCGGGCCTGGGCTCCGTTGATCCGGATCTCGGGGATGGAGGAAGAGAGCCGGGCCTCCAGTTCATCGCGCAGTCCCGTCAGGCGCCGACCCTCCTCGGCAGCATCCTGGACGGCCAGTTCCACGGCCTTGGCCAGGCCCACCAGTCCGGCCAGGTTCTCGGTGCCGGCGCGCAGATCGTGCTCGTGGCTGCCTCCGGTCAGGATCGGCCGCAGCGGGGTCCCTTCGCGGACGAAGAGCGCCGCCGCGCCGCGGGGTCCGTAGAGCTTGTGCCCCGAGAGGCTGACCAACCCGGCGCCCAGTTCCGGGAGGCGGAAGGGCAATTTGCCCGCGGTCTGCACGGCGTCGACGTGGAAGGGGATCTCCCGGCGGGCCGCCATCCGGGCGACCTCCTCCACGGGTTGAAGCACGCCGGTCTCGTTGTTGGCGTGCATCACGCTGACCAGGATGGTCTGGTCGGTCAGGCTCCTCTCCAGGGACTCGAGGTCCACGACGCCCTGCGGATCCACCGGAACCCGGGTGACCCGGAAACCCTCCTCCTCGAGGGCGTCACAGGTGTGCAGCACGGCGTGGTGCTCGATGGCCGTGGTCACGATGTGGTTGCCCCGCGAGCGCAAGGCCCCGGCGACGCCACGCAGGGCCAGGTTGTCGGCCTCGGTTCCGCTGGAGCAGAAGACCACTTCGGAGGGTTCACACCCCAGGCTCTCGGCGATCCGCGCGCGGGCCTGCTGCATGACCATGCGGGCCTGATTGCCCAGGCTGTGGGGGCTGGAGGGGTTCCCCCAGTGCTCCTGCAGGCAGACCAGCATGGCTTCCAGGACCTGTGGATGCAGGGGCGTGGTGGCGTTGTGGTCCAGGTAGATCATGGCCGGATGGCCTTCTGCTGGAGGCGCAACTTCCTGTCCTCCAGGGCGGCCTGCAGGGCCCGGACGCCCAGAAGCGAGCAGTGCCTCTTGTGCTCGGGGATGCCCCCAAGAAGCTCGATCACGTCGTCGTCGGTGATCCTCCGGGCCTCCTCCAGGGTCCTTCCCTCGGCCAGGGTGGTCAGCGCGCTGCTGGTGGCGATGGCTCCGGGACAGCCGAAGGACTTGAAGGCGATCCTCTCGATGCGGTCGTCGCTCACCGAGATCCACAGCTTCATCTGGTCTCCGCAACCGGGGTCTCCGACCAGCCCGAAGCCGTCGGTCTCCTCTTCCGAAAGCTCTCCGACGTTGCGCGGGTTGACGAAGTGCTCCAGCAGGGCCCTGGTGTAGGGCAGCGCGGGCCCATGTCCCGCATTCTCTTCAGGTCTGGTCTCCCTCTCCATGACGATCTTCGGATCTCACTTTCTGCAGGACGACCATCTCGTGATGGTGTCCGTTGGTCTTCATCAAGCAGCGCAACCCGGCCCGGGTCAGGATTTCCCTGGCCAGGGTGACGGTGGTGGCGCTGCGCAGGTGCTCGCGTCCCTCCTGACGGCTGATCCGGGCCACCAGCCCGAAGCCGGCTTCGTCGAAGTCCGCCAGGAGGAGACGCCCACCCGGCCGGACCACGCGGACCATCTCGGACAGGACCGGCCCTGGCTCTTCCAGGTGGTGCAGGACGTCCATCATGGCCGCGCAGCCGAAGTGGCCGTCGGGGTAGGGAAGTCGGGCGGCATCGGCCTGAGCGAAGACGACGCGCCCCGCCACGCCCGACTCGTGGGCCAGCAGGCACGCCAGCTCGCGTTCGGCGGAGCTGATGTCCACCGAGACCACGTCCATCCCCAGGCGGGCCAGCTCGCGGGCCAGCAGGCCCTTGCCCGTGCCGACGTCCAGGGCCGGCCCCTCCAGCGGGCGTGCCTCTCGGACCAGGCTGCGGAAGGCGGCCTCCCGGTCGTAGCCCAGCTCCTGGTATTGTCGGTTCCTGGCGCGGAAGGCGCGCAGGCGCTCCGAGGCCGTGTCCTTCACCGGATACCTCCCAGGCTGTGCCTTCGCGAGGACCGGGGCGCGCTGGAGGCGCGGGCGGGTCCGAAAAGGTGGGCGAAGGGCTGCCCGCAGCGGGTATACCAGCAGGACACGGCTCTTCCTGCAAACCGGAGGGGGGCGGCCTGGCCGGCGTCGCGCGCCGTCACCGTTCTTCGGATTCTGGAGATTCTGGAAAGAGGGGTTGACAGCCGGGGCAGGCTTTCCTATAATCGAGCTCGTCGCCAGCGACAAGAAACATCGCGGGGTGGAGCAGTCCGGTAGCTCGTCGGGCTCATAACCCGGAGGTCGCAGGTTCAAATCCTGCCCCCGCAACCACAGGGAAGACCCGTCCAAAGCGGGTCTTCTTGCTTTGTGTGCGGATCTTCAGATGCCCGGGCGTCTCCGTCATGTCTGCCAGGAACTTCCTGCGAAGGATTGCGGAGAGCCGCAACGCCAAGCCGGGCCGTGCGGGTTCCGCCCCGCCGCGGACAAGGGAGGCGTGCGCCCCCCTGCCCCCGAAGTCTGAAGCCTGCTCCTGGAGGCTGGACGGAAGGCTCCCTCCCTGCAAGTCGGGGTTTCCTGCAGGCTCTCGGGATCGTCCCGCTGGAGGTGCCCATGATCCGGATCTTCCTCCTCATCCTGCTCCTCACCGCCCCCGCGCTCCCCGTGGTGGCCCAGGCAGGCCATCCTCTCCACCTCTGTCCCGGCACCGACATCAAGGTGACCCTCGAGGAGAACGCCACCACCGGCGACCTCTGGAGCCTGGCCCAGGAGCCCGGCAACCTCAGGGTCCTCGAGAACAGGTGCGTCCGGCGATCCACGGATCGCCGGGGCGCACCGGGCTTCAGGGTGTTCCGCATCAGGGCCACCGGGTTGGGCAAGGCGAAGCTGGTGTTCCAATGCCGGCGCGCCGGAGGGCGCGACGGGGCAGCGGTCCGGGCGTTCACCGTCCCCGTGGAGGTGACTCCCCGGACCAGCCCCACCGAGGTCCTGACCGAGGCCGTGTTCGTGAGGCCCGGCACTCGCTTCACCGTCTCCCTGGACTCAAACGCCTCCACCGGCTACTCATGGACCGCCCCCCGGGTGGCCCGGACCTCGGTGGTGAAGGCCCTGGAACCCAGGTCCCACGGGTCGGAATCGACCTTGCCCGGCGCCGGAGGTACCACGGACTTCGTGTTCGAGGGCCTGCGCCAGGGGACCAGCCAGGTCACCTCCACCTACCAGCGCCCCTTCGGTCCCGACCATGAGCCGGCCCGGACCCTGTTCCTCCTGGTGGAGGTGGCGCCCTAGGCTGGGTTCCCAGGGGCCCGACCGAGCTCCCAGGGGCACCGCTCGATCCCCCCAGCTTCCTGGCGCCTCACGATCCTCCGGCTCAGGTGGTCACGGGCTCCAGTCGGCGGAGGCCGTCGCTCTGGCCCTCCTCCATGTCGTGGGCCTTCTTCCCTTCGAAGAGGATCTCCGGCATGGTCAGGAACCTCCGTTCTCCAGGCGGCGTCCGCGATCAGCCCCGCGGGGGCTTCGAGGACAGCATCTCCAGGACCTTGGGCTTCAGGTCCCGGGCCATCACCTCGTAGCCCAGGTCGTTGCAGTGTGTGTCCGGAGCGAAGTACTTTTCTGGTTCGGCCAGGGCGCGGAAGGAGGGGTGGTGGTCGACGAAGGGCACCTGGTTCTCGGAGGCGATGGCCCTGAGCACATCGCTGCGAACGTCGTCGATCGGGTAGTCATGCATCAGGACCAGGGCGCCCGACTCGCGGCACCGGGCGATCGCCGTGGCCAGGTCGGCTCGGATCCAGGCCTCCACAGGCGTGAGGACGAGCTCGGATTCCGCCGGGGGGGGCGCGGGGCCCCAGCGGAATCGGTGGGGCCGGGCAGGACCTCTCATCTTGTGCAGGATCCCCTCAACCCGGCCCCCCGGACGGGCCTCGATCGCCTTGGAGTACCAGGCCATGGCCAGGGATTCGCGGCCCAACTCGCGATAGAAGTCGGCCAGATCCTCGGCGCCGTCGGCCGGATTCATGGTCGCCAGCCTCTCGTGGGCTTCCAGGGCATCCTGCACGCGACCCATGTCCTTGTAACAGCGCGCCAGGCTGCGAATCGTCGAGCTGTCAGGCTGGATTCGAGCCGCTTCCTCCAGGTAGGGGAGCGCCCTGGCGGGCTCGCCCTGCTCCAGCAGCAGCGATCCCAACTGGTGACTGCCCTGCCCTCGGTTCACGCCGGCCCGCAGCGCTTCCTGGGCGTCCGCGATGGCCCGGTCGTATTCTCGCATCATGGCGTAGACGGTGGCTCGTTCCTGGAGCACGAAGCCCCGGAACCTCGGGTCACGGGAGAGGGCATGTCCCAGGCATTCCAGGGCATCCGAGTAGCGCTGCATCCTGGCGTAGCAGTTGCTCACGCGGGTCAGCGTCATGGGGTGGTCGGGGGCCAGCTCCCGGGCCAGGACGAGGCTCTCGACGGCTTCGTCATGGCGGCGGGTCTCGATGTAGGCCTTGGCCAGGAGCACACAGACGTCGGGGGAGTAGGGATCGACCTCCTGGGCCTTCCTGCACCACTCCAGCACCTTGGGAAAGTCGCCGCCGGCCTCGTGGCACTCCGCAATGGCCAGGTAGTTGCGCACGTCGTGGGGATTGGCCTCGATCCCCTTCAAGAAGCATTCGATCGCGCCCCCGAGGCCTCTCGAGCGCCGGGCTTCCCATCCCCTGGTCCACCACTCTCCCGAGATGCGGCGCTGTTCGGCCGAGACGGCACGGGCAGCCTTGTCCTGCCAGACCTTCCTTTCGACCTCGAGCGCCGCTGCCCGCTGCGCCTTGACGGCCTTCTCGCGCGACTCTCGCATCCCCAGATAGACCAGTCTGGCCAGCCGGAAGACGCGAACCCGGTACAGCCCGTCCCGCAGGACCTGGGAGGGCCCCGGCTCGGGCTCGGAGCTGGTGTGGGGGGACTCCCCGGGGGGGGCAACCGCCGGAGGCGCGCCGTAGGAATCCCACCGGTTGGCGCTGCCCGAGCAGAGGATGACCAGATCGGGCCGGGTGGTGTCGAGGTTGTGCTGCAGCATCTGAAGCAGCCAGGCCGTGTTCTGACCGCTCATCCCGCGGTTGACCACCACGTAGTGCTGCCCGCCCCCCTCGTTGAGCATCCGCTCCAACTGGCGAGGCCAGTTCATGTTCGCTCCGGCCCCCATGCCCCAGGTGAAGGAGTCGCCCAGGCAGAGGATGACCTGGCTGCCGGCCCTCCTCGCCTTTGGGAACGCCGCGTCCCTGGGTTCACAGGCCGCGCCGACGAGCCGCAAGGCGACCTCCGCCACCACCAGGGTCCCGATCAGTCCCAAGAAGACTGCGATGGCCTTCTCCTTGAGGATGGCCCGATTGCCTGCCATGGTCGCTGGAATGCTCCTGCCGTCGAATCCTGCGCGCCGTGCCACGGAGCCTTGGGGGCACGGGTCGCATCGTTCCCGCCCCGTGGGACGGTGCGAGATGAACGGGTCGAGATTTCGTCGGTCTCCGGGAGCGTCCCTGTCGACCCTGCCTGCACCTCGAAGGGACCCGAAGGGGCCCCCCTCCGAGGCCGGAAGGGAGCCCTCGTCGGGAATCGGTCCCGAGTCCTAACCCTGGGTCGGGAAGCCTCGGGCCTCCAGAAGCGGGGCGATCTCGGGATCGCGGCCGCGGAAGTTGCGGTAGGCCTGGGCCGGGTCCAGGGTGTTTCCCACCGACAGGACGTGCTTGCGGAAGCGCTCGGCGACCTGCTTGTCGAGGGGCCCTCCGGCCTCTTTGAAGGCTCGCCAGGCGTCCTGGTCCAGGACCTCCGCCCACAGGTAGCTGTAGTAGCCGGCCGAGTAGCTGTCGCTGTGGAAGAGGTGCCCGAACTGGGGCAGGCGATGACGCATCACGATCTGGGGCGGCATGCCGATCTCGGCCAGGATCCGGGGCTCGTACTCGCGGGTGTCGATGTCGCGATCGCCCTCCAGGTGGATTCGCATGTCCACGATGGCCGAGGCCAGGAACTCCACCGTCGAGAAGCCCTGGTTGAAGGTCGAGGCCTTGCGGATCCGCTCGACCAGCTCGGCGGGCATGGGCTCGCCGGTCTGGACGTGCAGGGCGAAGCGGTTGAGGATCTCGGGGGTGCCCAGCCAGTGCTCGTGGATCTGCGAGGGCAGCTCGACGAAGTCGCGGGCCACGCTGGTGCCGGCCAGGCTGGGGTAGTGGACGTCCGAGCACAGGCCGTGCAGGGCGTGCCCGAACTCGTGGAACATGGTCTCGGCGTCATCCCAGGAGAGCAGGATCGGCTGGCCAGGCTGGCTCTTGAGGTTGTTGCAGTTGTTGGAGACGATCGGGGGGATGTCGCCGGCGAACTTCTCCTGCATGCGGTACTGGCTCATCCAGGCCCCTGACCTCTTGCCCTCGCGAGCGAAGGGATCGAAGTAGAAGTAGCCGACGTGTCGGCTCTGCGGACCGGTGACGCGGAAGACCTGGACGTCCGGGTGGTAGACCGGGACCCCGGAGACGGGCTCGAAGTCCAGGTTGTAGAGCTGGCCGGCCATCCAGAACAGGCCGTCGCGGATCTTCTCCATCTGCAGGTAGGGCTTGATCTCGGCCTCGGCCAGATCGTAGCGCGACTTGCGGACCTTCTCGGCGTAGAACCGGTAGTCCCAGGGCTCGATCGGGTGACCGGCCAGGGCCTCCATGTCGGCGACCTCCTGGTGGACCCGGGCCACGGCGGGCTTCCAGACCTTCTCCAGCAGCTCCATGGCCCGCTCGGGAGTCCCGGCCATCGAGTCCTCCACCCGCCAATGGGCATGGGTGGGGTAGCCCAGCAGGAGCGCGCGTCGGGCCCGCAAGCGAAGGATTTCGGCGGCGATGGGGTGGTTGGTGGTCTCACCTCGCGAGACCCACATGCGCCACACCTTCTCGCGCAGGTCGCGACGCTCCGAGAAGGCCAGGAAGGGCTCGGCCGACGAGCGGGTGTTGCGGATCACCGTGGGCCCGTCGGGGTTCACCATCGAGGCGGGCAGGCCGGCCAGTTCCTCGGGAAGGGACAGGGTGACGGTCTGGTTCTCTTCGTCGGCCAGCAGGTTCTGCCCGAACAGGGTGAAGAGTTCGGCCAGCCTCTGGTTGTAGGCCGAGAGCTTCTTCTTGCTGGCCGCGTCCAGGGCCGCCCCCGAGCGGACGAAGTCGGTGTGGTACCACCAGGCCAGCCTCTTCTGCTCGAAGTTCAGGCCCTTTGGAGACTGGTAGACCTTCTCGATCCGCTGGAAGAGCCGGGGGTTGAGGACCACCTCGTCGCGCAGGGCCGCGAACTTCGGCGACCACTCCCGTTCCACGGCCTGGATCTCGGGGGTGCTCATGGAGGAGGCGAAGAGGCTGAAGAGTCGGCGGGCCCGGGTCAGCGGGCGTCCGGCGTCCTCCAGGGCCTCCAGGGTGTTGGCGAAGGTGGCCGGAGTGGGGTTGTCGGCGATGGCGGAGATCTCGCGCCGGTAGGCGGCGATACCCGCCTCGAACGCGGGTCCGAAGAGCTCCGGGCGGACCTTGTCCAGCGGGGGGACCCCGCCATGAGCCCCCTCCCAGGGAGCCAGCAGGACGTTGGAGTCGACCCGCCCCCAGGCGGGCAGACCGAGGGAGCCGAGGAAAAGGGCGGCGCCAGCGGCGCCCAGGAAGGTGCGTCGTTTCATGGTTCCTGTCTTAGGCTCGAGGAGGGAGAATCCTCCAGGGAGGCCCGGAGACCGAGAATTCGAGGTTCATGAAGTTCCTGGAACGACCGGGAAGAAATCCTGCGCCTCCGCGACAGGGGAGGACAGCCGCCGGGATGTCGGGCGCCGACCCCGGTGAAGCCGCGGCCCTTCAGGAGGACGACATGAACCTCAGGACAACCTTCCGGGTGAGGATGACTCTGGCCTTGCTGGCTCTGTTCGGCGTGCTGGCGGGCGCTCCGGCCCTGGCCTGCTGGGAGGAGGAGACCGGGACCTGCCGCACCTGCGGCGGCACCGGCTATCAGGCCTGCCAGTCGTGCTCGGATGGAACCCGCGCCTGCGGGATGTGCGGAGGGAGCGCCGTCGTGGTGGTGCGCTGCCAGGGCTGTGGGGGCAGTGGCGAGCGCGGCGGGGAGGTCTGCGCCTCCTGCGGCGGAGAGGGGCGTTCCGAGCAGGTCTGCGAGCACTGCCAGGGCACGGGGCGTCTGGTCTGCGGCATGTGCGGAGGGACAGCCCAGCGCACCTGCTTCTTCTGTTCGGGAACCGGAGAGACGGTGGTCCGCCGGACCTGGAACCCGGACTGCGGTGTGGACCATTCGCAGAAGCGCTGAGGAGGCTTCAGGCCGACCCGGGGCGCAGAGCCGCGAACCCATCGGCTCAGCGCCCCAGGCCCTCTTCGCGGGGAACCTCCATCAGCAAGGCCGCGGAGCTCCGGGGCAGGGACAGGACGCGGCGGTCGCTCCAGCTCAGCGCCGAGCGGCCGGCCGTGTCCAGCAGCAGGCTCCACTCGGCCCAGGTGTGGATCTGGGGGAGGCGGAACTCGACGGGGGCCGGTCCGCTGTTCATCAGCAGCAGGAAGGAGCTGTCCAGGATGGGACGTCCCTGCTGGTCGGTTCCTTCCAGGCAGTCCCCCGCCAGGTACATCCCCAGGCTGTGCCCCTCGAGGTTGTTCCAGTCGGCTTCGCTCATCTCCCGTCCGTGTTCGGAAAGCCACAGGACGTCCTTCAAAGGACGGGCGCTCTCCAGGAAGCGCCCGCGGAAGAAGCTGGTTCGCCGGAAGGAGGGGTGGGTGCGGCGCAAAGCCACCACTTGGCGGGCGAAGTCCAGCAGCTTCCGGCGTTCGGCGGAGAGGTTCCAGTCCACCCACGAGATCTCGTTGTCCTGGCAATAGGCGTTGTTGTTGCCCGACTGGGTCCGGCCCATCTCGTCGCCTGCCACCAGCATGGGGACGCCCTGGGACAGGAACAAGGTCATCAGGAAGTTGCGCTGCTGACGCGCGCGCAGGGCGAGGACCTCGGGGTCCGAGCTGACCCCCTCTTCGCCGCAGTTCCAGCTCAGGTTGTCGTTGCTGCCGTCCCGGTTCTCCTCCATGTTGGCCAGGTTGTGCTTGGACTCGTAGCTGACCAGGTCGGAAAGGGTGAACCCGTCGTGGGCGGTGACGAAGTTGATGCTGGCCTGGGGGCTGCGGTTCCAGTACAGGTCGCTCGAGCCACTGACCTTGAAGGCCATCTGACCCAGGACGCCGGAGTCTCCCCTCCAGAACCTGCGCACCACGTCGCGATAGGCGCCGTTCCACTCGCTCCAGCCTCGCGGGAATCCTCCGACCTGGTAGCCACCCGGGCCCACGTCCCAGGGCTCGGAGATCAGCTTGACGCGCGAGAGCACAGGGTCCTGGCGCAGGATGTCCAGCAGGCCGGCGCCGGGGTCGTAGGAGTGGTCATGGCCTTCCCGGGCCAGGGTGGAGGCCAGATCGAAGCGGAAGCCATCGATGTGCATCTCTTCGACCCAGTAGCGCAGGCTGTCGGCGATCATCTGCAGGACCCGGGGGTGGCGGGTGTCCAGGCTGTTCCCGCAGCCCGTGAAGTCCAGATACTGAGAGGGGGTGGCGGGGTTGACCCGGTACCAGGTGGTGTTGTCCAGGCCCCGGAAGCTCAGGGTGGGGCCGTCTGGCCCCTGCTCGGCGGTGTGGTTGTAGACGACGTCCAACAGGACTTCCAGGCCGGCATCGTGCAGGTCGGCCACCATGGCCTGGAACTCGCGAACCGGGTTGCCCGTGGCCGCATAGCGGGGCTCGGGGGCGAAGAAGGCCAGGCTGTTGTAGCCCCAGTAGTTGGTCAGGCCCAGCTTGACCAGGCGAGGCTCGTCCAGGAACGCGTGGACCGGCAGCAGCTCCAGGGCGGTCACGCCCAGTCTCTTGAAATGCTCGATCACCGGGGGGGTGGCCAGGCCGGCGTAGGTTCCCCGCAAAGCCGGGGGCACGTCGGGGTGGCGCATGGTGAAACCCCGGACATGCAGCTCGTACAGGACCGAGTCCTTCAGGGGAATCCGCAACGGACGGTCCTGACGCCAGTCGAAGGCGGGGTCGACCACCCGGGCCTTGGGGACGTGCCGGGCGCTGTCCCGGGTGTCCATGGCCTCGGGATCCCGGGACCCGATGCGGTGTCCGTACAGGGCATCGGTCCAGTGGATTGCGCCCACCAGGTCGCGGGCGTAGGGATCCAGCAAGAGCTTGTTGGGGTTGAAGCGGTGTCCTCGGGCCGGTTCGTAGGGACCGTGCGCCCGATATCCGTAGACCAGCCCGGGGCGTGCTTCAGGCAGGTAGCAGTGCCAGACTCCTTCGGTGTTCCACCGAAGGTCGACCCGGTGGACCTCCTTGCGGCCCTGGTCGTCGAAGAGGCACAATTCGACGCGGGTGGCGTTCTCGGAGTAGACGGCGAAGTTGACGCCGTGGCCATCCCAGGTGGCCCCCAGGGGAGCGTCCGACCCGGGCCAGATGGAGGAGGGAACAAGCATGGGCCGACTTTTCGCAGCCGACGCGCCAGGGCCTGCCGGGTTGGACTGGCCCCGGCGTCGTCCCCTCCTCGGAGGCGGTCGGGCCCATCCAGTCCATGGAGAGGAGGCTCCTTTCATGCCGCAGGAGCGAGGCTGGCGTCCGCAGGGAAGCGACGTGGAGGAGATCTGGGGCTTCGTGGCCCGGCGGGTGGGCGAGGTCCTGGAGTTCGGAGAGGCGCCAGACGCCCAGGTCGGTCCGGGTGGGCCGGACCCGGTGGGAATCGCCTCGGCGCAGGAACCTGAGAATCCCGAAAGGTCGGTTCCTCAGGCTCCCTGAAGCTGGCTCTTCCGGTCGGGGAGGTCCTGGTTGCGGGCCCAGGGCCAGACGATTCGATCGATGAACTTCTCGATCACGTCGTCGATGGTGGTCTCGCGCACGATGGCCTCGATCTCCCGCAGTCTCGCGGGCGTCGAGGCGTAGTTGTCGGCGTAGGCCAGCATCCGTTTCATCAGGTCCGCGCGGTGCAGTTCGGGATGGAACTGCAGGCCGTAGAAGGGTTTGCTGAGGTGGCGCAGGGCCTGGCAGGCACAGCGCTGGCTGCGGGCCAGGATCAGGAACTCGTCGGGCAGCGACAGGACCACGTCGTTGTGACCCTGCTGAGCCAGGAAGCGGTCGGGAAGGTGCCCCAGGATCGCGTCGGCGCGCCCCTCGGGGGTCAGCTCCATCTCGAAGGTCCCGGTCTCGCCCATCTCCGGTCGGGTCTGAACCTCTCCGCCCACGGCGTGGCCCATCAGGTGGTGCCCGTAGCACAGGCCCAGGGTGGGCATCCCGATCTCCAGCAGGTGCTGCGTCAGGTCGACCAGGGGCTGGAAGAAGGCGGGCCGGTCGTGGGCCACCGAGTAGTCTCCGGTGCCGCCGATCAGCACGGCGTGGCGCCCCTGCAGGATCGAGCGCTCGCAAGGCTCTTCAAGCAGGTTGTGGATCACGATCTGATCGGGCTCGAGGACTCCGGCACGGAGCAGGCAGCTCCGCTCGTGAGCGATCATGGCGGGGTCGTGACGGGTCTCCAGGAGGAGGAGGGAGAGGTCGCTGCGTTTCAACATCGCCGCATTCTAACATGCGTCCCGAAGGCAGGGAAGGCTGGCCTGGACCCCGGGATTCCTGGCGTGGATCCTGAGAGGAAGCGGGCCCCGGGCCGAGTCGCCGGAAGGAGGCGTTCATGAGGCAGAGAAGGGCGTCCCTCCGCAGCGTTCGGCTCGGGCTTGAGGGAATTTCACGCGCAAGCCGGGTCCTCTGCAGGAACAGGAGGGGGGCCGCGCAAAGTGCGGAGATCGTATGAAGTGTCCTCGATGTGACCACGAGAGCCTGGCAGGTTCGAGTTTCTGCGAGAAGTGCGGGACCAGCCTGAAGGTCGGCTCGCGCAGGCGGGGGGGGGCGTCTGCTCCTCGTCCGGCCCCGCCCCCCCAGCCCGCTGGCGGGCCCGTTGCTCCTCGACCGGCCCCCGCGCCCCGGCCTTCGGTGGAGGCCGCCGTGCCCCGACCGGCCCCACCGCCTCGGTCCACGCCTCCGGTACGCGTCGTCCCGCCGATTCCGGCTTCCACCCCAACACCTGCACCCCAGGGGCCGGATCCGTTGGAGCAGTTGAAGGCACGCGCCTACGCTGCGCTGGAGGGGGTGTCGGGCGAGGCGGTCTTCTACATCGACAAGGACATCGTCCTGGTTGGACGGGCCAGCCCTGCGGACGGCATCGTGCCCGAGGTCGATCTGGGCTCCTTGCCTCTGGCCGGCTCGATCTCCCGCCGCCACGCGCGCCTGGTGAGGGGGGGCGAGGAGGTCCTCCTGGAGGATCTGGGCAGCGCCAACGGCACCTTCGTCAACGGCGAGCGGCTGGTGCAGGGCGTCCAGAAGCCGGTCTTCGAAAACGATGAAATCCGATTCGGAGCCGAACGTTTTCTGTTCCACTGGCGCAGGAGGTCCACGCGGACATGACCCTTCTTGCCGAGTACTCCATCCCTGCTCCCCTGCGGGAGTGGGCCGAGGGCGCCGAGGTCAGGACCCTGCCGGAGGTCTTCCGCCGCTCCGTGGCCCGGGTCGGCTCCCGCCCCTACCTGGGCCAGAAGGTCGACGGGGTCTATCGCTTCCAGACCTACAGCGAAGTCCAGGTGAAGGTCCACCAACTGGCCTGTGCCTTGATCGAATTGGGCCTGGAGCCGGGCGACCGGGTCGCCAACTTCTCCAACAATCGCCCCGAGTGGCCCATCACGGACCTCGGGGCCGTCCACGCGGCGTGCGTCCACGTGCCGATGTACTCCACCCTGAATCCTTCCGACCTGGGCTACATCCTGCGCGATTCCGGGGCCCGGATCGTCATCGCGGCCACCCCTGAGCACCTGCGCAAGATTTTGGCCATCGAGAAGGAGTGTCCCCAACTCGAGCACGTGGTCGCCATCGATCCGGCGGAGGGGAGCTGCTCCAAGCGCCTGTGGAGCTGGCGGGAACTGTTGGATCTGGGAGCCGCCAGGCTCTCCGAGCGCGAGCCCGAGATGGAACGGAGGGTGGCCGGCCTGAAGGCCTGGGACGTCTGCAGCCTGGTCTACACTTCCGGCACCACCGGGCATCCCAAGGGCGCCATGCTGATGCACGGGAACTTCGTCTCCAACGCCAGCACCCTGGTCCCCTGGATCCAGGCCACCTGCGAGGATGTTGAACTCTCGTTCCTGCCCCTCTCCCACGTCTTTGAACGGATCGGCTACTACGTCATGACCGTTGCGGGTGGAGCCATCGGCTACGCCACCAGCATCGACACCGTGGCCGACGACCTCCTGAGCCTCCGCCCCACCATCGTCCCCAGCGTTCCGCGCCTCTTCGAGAAGATCCACGCCCGGGTCTTCCAGCAGGCCCAGGGGCTGAAGGGGGCGGTCCTGCGCTGGGCTGTCGGGGTCGGCAAGGCGTCTCGCGAGGCCGCCCTCTCCGGCCCGGTTCCGTTGGGCCTGCGGGCGAAGCAGGCCCTGGCGCACAAGCTGGTCTTCGGCAAGATCCACGCCCGGACGGGGGGGCGGGTTCGCTGCTTCTTCTCGGGCGGGGCGCCTCTGCGCCGGGACGTGGGCGAGTTCTTCCTGAACGCCGGGTTTGCCATCGCCGAGGGCTATGGCCTGACCGAAACCAGTCCGGTGCTGACCGTCAACCCGCTGTGCGAACCCCGGATCGGCACGGTGGGCAAGGTCCTCCCCGGCGTCGAGGTGCGGATCGCCGACGACGGGGAGATCCTGGCTCGAGGCCCCAACATCATGCTCGGCTATTTCAACCTGCCCGAGGCGACCGCCGAGGCCCTGGAACCGGACGGCTGGTTCCACACGGGGGACGTGGGACGCTTCGACGCGGACGACTATCTGGTGATCACCGACCGCAAGAAGGAGCTGCTGGTCCTTTCCAACGGCAAGAACGTGGCACCGCAGCCCATTGAACAGCAGATCAAGGCCAGTCCCTGGATCGAGCAGGCCGTCGTGGTGGGGGATGGTCGCAACTTTGTCGCCGCCCTGGTGGTACCGGCCTTCACCCGGTTGGAGGAGTGGGCCGGCGAGCAGGGCCTGCCCGGCGAGCGGGCCTCCCTGGTCGGCGAGCCAAGGGTCCGAGCCCACCTTTTCGCCGAGGTGCAGTCGGCGTGCCAGGACTTCTCCAACTACGAGAAGGTCAAGAAGATCGCGGTGTTGAGCCGCGAGCTCACGATGGACCAGGGCGAGCTGACGCCGACCCTGAAGGTCAAGCGGCGCGTGGTCGATCAGCACTTCCGCCAGGAGATCGAGGAACTCTACTCCTGAACCGCCGCCGCCCATCCTGATGAGCTTCCTTTCGAACCGAGCGGGAATTGTGGTATAGTGTCGCCTGCGCGTCCTCAAGGGATGCCCAGGAGGTGAACCCATGGATGGAATGGATCAGGCTGCCTTGAAGAGCCAGAAGTTGGACCCGTCCTTGCGCTCCATTCTCGATGAGGGAACCGATCAGCCGATCTCGGTGATCGTCCAGACCATCGACGGCCTCAAGGAAGAGGACCGCCGGACGATGGGCAGCCTGGGAGGCAAGATCAAGGACGACCTGTACATCATCAATGCCTTCTCGGCCGAGATCTCGGCGAAGTCCCTGGAGATGTTGATCCTCTCGCCCCGGGTGACGCGGATCTACCACGACGCCGAAGTGCACGCCAACCGCACAGCCCGCTAGGGCCTTCCGAATCCGACCAGACCAACCCAGAGGAGTCGTCACCATGAAGACCGCCGTCCAGGAAGACCTGTTCGACAAGATCGTGTCGCTGTGCAAGCGACGTGGCTTCGTCTATCCAGGCTCGGAGATCTACGGAGGCCTGGCCAACTGTTGGGACTACGGCCCCCTGGGTTCACAGTTCAAGAAGAACGTCAAGGACCTGTGGTGGCGGACGGTCGTCCAGGAACGCGACGACATGGTGGGTCTGGATGCGGCCATCCTGATGCATCCCCGCACCTGGGTGGCCTCCGGGCATGCCGAGGCCTTCTCGGACCCCCTGGTGGATTGCCGCAAGTGCAAGCAGCGCTACCGGGCCGACGACCTCGAGCCGGGGGCTCCATGCCCTCAAGGGGGCTCTCACGACCTGACCGAGGTGCGTCAGTTCAACCTGATGTTCGAGACCCAGATGGGGGTGGTCCAGGACGAGACCTCCCGGGTCTGGCTGCGCCCCGAGACGGCCCAGGGCATCTTCGTGAACTTCAAGAACGTCCAGACCACCTCGCGCAAGAAGCTTCCCTTCGGCATCGCCCAGATCGGCAAGTCCTTCCGCAACGAGATCACCCCGCGACGCTTCACCTTCCGGACCCGTGAGTTCGAGCAGATGGAGGTCGAGTACTTCGTCCATCCCGAGCAGGCCGAGAAGGCCTTCGAAGAGTGGGTTCAGGCCCGGCACTCGTGGTATCTCGATCACGGCATCCGGCCCGAGAACCTGCGCTTGCGCCCCCACGACCCGGATGAGCTGGCCCACTATGCCCGGGGCTGCTACGACATCGAGTACCTCTTCCCGTGGGGCTGGTCGGAGCTGGAGGGGATTGCCAACCGGACCGACTTCGACCTGCGCCGTCACGCCGAGTATTCCGGCAAGGACCTGGACTACTTCGATCCCGACACCAACGAGCACGTCGTGCCCTGGGTGATCGAGCCCTCGGGCGGCGTGGATCGGGCCGCCCTGGCCTTCCTGGTGGATTCCTATCGCGAGGACACGGCGGTCTCGGCCAAGGGCCAGGAGGAGACACGGGTCGTCCTGCGCCTGCACCCCCGCCTGGCACCCGTCCAGGTGGCCGTGCTTCCGCTGCTCAAGAACAAGCCCGAACTGGTCGGCATGGCCCGCAAGATCCAGCAGGACCTGCGCCGCCACTACCTGACCGATTACGATGACCGGGGGCAGATCGGCAAGCGCTACCGCCGGCAGGACGAGGCGGGCACCCCGTTGTGCCTGACCGTGGACTTCACCACCCTGGACGATGAGACCGTCACCGTCCGCGACCGCGACTCCATGCAGCAGGAGCGGATCGGTCTGGCCAGCCTGCGGGCCTACCTGGACGAGAAGCTTCAGATATAGCCTGGAGGCAGGGGTCGAACAAGAGTTTCCTGCCCCTGAAATGCAGGAATTGCCGGGTGGCTCCAGTATCCCCGCGAAGCCACCTGACCGGCGCACCTCGTTCCCTTGTCCCAAGGTGGAACGAGGTCGTGCTGTTCCCCGGGTGCGGACTCCGGTGAGGAGATTCGGCTCTTCGGGACCCTCCGGGCGGAAGACGCCCGGACGAGTCGGGGAGAAAGATGCGAAGGTGATCTGATGACGACTGCGACCCAGAACTGGCGTGAAAAGTTGACCCACGGCAAGGCGACCTACCGGTTTGAAGAGGGCGGCGCCGCGATGAAGGGCCTGCTGGGCGGCAAGGGGGCCAACCTGGCCGAGATGACCCGCCTGGGCTTCCCGGTGCCTCCCGGCTTCACCGTGACCACCGAAGTCTGCAACATGTACTACGAGCTGGGCAAGACGATGCCGGCCGACCTGGATGTCGAGATCCGCGAGCAGATGGCCGAGCTGGCCCGCAAGATGGGCAAGGGCTTCGGGGATCCCAAGAACCCCCTGCTGGTGTCGGTCCGCTCGGGTGCCAAGTTCTCGATGCCCGGCATGATGGACACGATCCTCAACCTGGGCCTCAACGACGTGACGGTCCAGGGCCTGATCGAGCAGTCGAAGAACCCCCGCTTCGCCTACGACGCCTACCGTCGCTTCATCATGATGTTCTCGGACGTGGTCATGGACGTGCCCAAGGGCGAGTTCGAGAAGCTCTTCCACGCCAAGAAGCGGTCCGAGGGCGTCACCGAGGACTCCAAGCTGTCGGCCGAGGCCCTCAAGGACGTCGTCGAGATCTTCAAGGCCAAATACCGGGACGAGAAGGGCGTCGACTTCCCGCAGGATGTGCATGAGCAGCTCCGCGAGGCGGTCCTGGCGGTGTTCCGCTCCTGGATGAACGAGCGCGCCATCGTCTATCGCAACCGCGAGAAGATTCCCCACGACCTGGGCACCGCGGTCAACGTCCAGGCGATGTGCTTCGGGAACATGGGGGACGACTCCGGGACCGGCGTGGCCTTCACCCGCGACTACAACACCGGCGAGAAGCGCCTGGTGGGAGACTTCCTGCTGAACGCCCAGGGTGAGGACGTGGTGGCCGGGATCCGCAAGGTCGAGCCCATCGAGGCCCTGGAGCGGATCATGCCCGAGTCCTACAAGCAGCTCTCCGAGATCGCGACCAAGCTGGAGACCCACTACAAGGACCTCCAGGACATGGAGTTCACCATCGAAAAGGGTCGCCTGTTCATGCTGCAGACCCGCAACGGCAAGCGCACCGCCAACGCGGCGGTCAAGATCGCCGTGGACCTGGTCTCCGAAGGCCTCATCACCGAGGAAGAGGCGGTCATGCGCCTGGCCCCCGACCAGCTCGATCGGCTGCTGCACCCCTTCATCCCTGAGAACGCCAAGAAGCAGGCCGTCGCCGAGAAGCGCATGCTGGCCAAGGGCACCGCGGCCTCTCCGGGTGCTGCCACCGGGCGCGTGGTCTTCGAGAAGGGCGACGCCATCCGGCTGTCGAGCGAGGGTCCGGTCATCCTGGTCCGCCCCGAGACGACTCCCGACGATGCCGGCGGGATGCTGGTCTCCAAGGGCATCCTGACCTCGACCGGAGGACCGTCCTCGCACGCGGCCCTGGTGGCGCGCGGTTGGGGCATCCCCTGCGTGGTGGGTTGCGAAGCCCTGCGCATCGACCTGGATCGCAAGAAGGTCACCGTGGGTGAGCAGACCTTCGGCGAAGGCGACTTCCTGACCATCGACGGCAGCACCGGCGAGGTGATCCTGGGCCAGATGCCCCTGGAGGAGCCCACCGAGCTTTCCCCCGAGACCCGGACCCTGCTGGGCTGGGCCGACCGCTCCCGCAAGCTGGGCGTCTACGCCAACGCCGACAACCCCCGCGACGCAGCCCGCGCTCGCGGCTTCGGGGCCACCGGCATCGGCCTGTGCCGCACCGAGCACATGTTCATGGAGCCCGAGCGGCTGCCTTACGTGCAGGAGATGATCCTGCTGGCCGGGCGGGCCGAGAACGGCAACCGTCTGCTGGCCACCCTGGAGCGCGAGGTGGAGGACTCCACCGGACGGCAGAAGGATGCCGCCCAGGAGCGTCTGGCCGAGCACCAGATCAAGCACCAGCCCGTCTGGGCCCGCTACAAGGAGCTGCTGGCCCAGTTGCTGGAGTTCCAGCGCGGGGACTTCCGCGGCATCCTGGAGGCCATGAAGGGTCACTGGGTGATCATCCGCCTGCTGGATCCGCCCCTGCACGAGTTCCTGCCCAAGCACGAGGATCTGCTGGAGGACGTCGTCCGCCTGAAGACCCTCCAGGGCGTCTCGCAGGAGGCCTACAACAAGACCCTGGCCGAGATCCGCAAGGATCGCGGCGCCGAGGTCACCCTGGAGTCGCTGGAGAGCCTGCTGGCGCAGGTCGAGTCGATGCGTGAGTTCAACCCCATGCTGGGCCTGCGCGTCTGCCGTCTGGGCATCGTGTTCCCGGAGATCTACAAGATGCAGGTCCGCGGCATCATGGAGGCGGCCTGCGAGCTGGTCAAGGCTGGCGTGGATGCCAAGCCCGAGATCATGATCCCGGGTGTCGGCACCGTCGAGGAGATGCGCTGGAACCGCCAGATGGTCGAGACCGTGGCCGAGCAGGTCATGACCGAGACCGGCGTGCGTCCGAAGTACAAGGTCGGCACGATGGTGGAGATCCCGCGCGCCGCCCTGACGGCCGGAGACCTGGCTGAAGTGGCCGAGTTCTTCAGCTTCGGCACCAACGACCTGACCCAGACCACCTTCGGCTACTCTCGCGACGACGCGGCCGGGACCTTCGTGCCGGTCTACCTCGAGGAGAAGATCCTCAAGGTCGACCCGTTCCAGGTGGTGGACCGCGTGGGTGTCGGTCGCCTGATGCGGATGGCCGTGCAGGAAGGCCGTCAGGCCCGCGGCGCGGACATGGAGATCGGCATCTGCGGTGAGCACGGCGGCGAGCCCGAGTCGGTGGCCTTCTGCCACGAGCTGGGCTTGACCTACGTGTCCTGCTCGCCCTTCCGGGTGCCCATCGCCCGGCTGGCTGCTGCCCAGGCCGCCATCCGCGAGATGCGCGACGGTCAGGGAGCCAGCGTCGATCTTCGCTAGCCCTGGGACCTGACCTCACGACGCAGGGCCCCGTTCCGGTTCGCCGGGGCGGGGCCCCTGCACGCCCGGGGGCGGTCCGCAGCCCCAGGGGCATGCTAGGAACCCAGCCCGAAACCCCTCGGTCGCCTCGCCGGGTCTTTCCCGCCCCCGCTGTGTCGCAAAAAGTCTCATTTGCCTCAAGCAAACCGCAACTTTTTGCTCCTGGCGGATAGCACACTTGCCCCGCGCGATGCGCGGGGCATCCAAGGGCCCTCGACGATGCTCGGTCGAGGTTTCCGACCGGGCCCCTAGAATATTCGGACCCGTGAAGAGATTGGAAGACTCCTGGAAGATCTGCGCCCTGTGCCGACACCTCGAGATGCTGGAGGAGGGCGAGGAGTTCCCCGGGATCCTGGATACGGGGTATCTGGTCTTCCGGTGCCGGATCCTGGGCTGGAAGAGTCGGGAGGACTACCTGATGGAGCCGGTCTCCCAGAACCTGGAATCTCCCCCTGCCCGGACCTGCCCGTTCTGGGAGCCCTGGGAGACCCCCTCGTGAACCTGCCATCGGAGGAGGGGCCTCGCGTTTCGGATGTCGTGGCCCTCGGTCCAAAGACCTGGAGGCGGGCCGATGGTCGGGTCCAGCGCGTCCTGGCAGGAGTGTCGGTGGAGGAGGCCCGAGCCCGTCTGGCCTCACTGCGCGCCTTGCGGCCTGCCGGGATCGTTCTTCCGGAGGAGCTGCTGGAAGAGGAGGGCCGCCTCTTCCTGGTGCGCCCCTGGGTCGAGGGGCAACCCCTCGAACCCCGGATCGACCCGGCCACCCTGGCCGAGATCCTGGAGCTGGCCTCGCGCTGGCCGGAGGATCTCGTGGTGCTGGATCTGCGTCCGGAGCACCTGGTGCGCACCAGCCAGGGTCTGGTGCTGTGTGACCCCGGTTGGGCTGAAGAGGGGACCCCTCCCTACGCGGCTCCCGAACAGCACGGTCGAGGCCAGGTGGGGCCCGCCGTGGGGCGCTACCAACTGGGCGCCACCTGCCTGCATCTGTGGGGAGGGGATCCGCCAGCGGATGCCCTGACCTTGTTGATTCCAGGCAGCGAGCCGTCCCCGCCCGAGGGCCTGCCGGATTCGCTGGGGCGCCTGCTGCTCCGCCTGCTCGAGGCCGATCCGGATCAACGGCCGTCCTGCCAGGAACTGTATCGGCAGGTTGAATCCTGGATCGCCTTGCGTTCTCAGGCCTTCCGGAGGCCTTCCCCGCCCGAGCCCCCGCGGGATCGGGCTCGCGAACCCGCGCTGCGGGTCTCTCGATCCCGCCCGCTCCGGCGTGCCTGGGTCGAGGGGATGCTCGGGTTGTTCGGCCTGGCGCTGGTCGGGCTTCTTCTGGCCGGGGCCCGGGTCGTCGGTCCACCTCCCGACCAGGCCCCCCGGGATCCCGAGCCGATGCCTTCGCCTCGGGTGCGGAGGCCCTCCGGCCATCCCCTGCCGCTCTCCTGGGTCCATCGCAAGGACGGTTCGCGCATGATCCTGGTTTCGGCCGGGGCCTTCCTGAAGGGGCCGCACCCGGAGGATGGTCTCGGGGTGGAGCCGGAACGTCTGGAACTGGAGGCCTTCTACATCGACCGCTTCGAGGTGACCAATCGCCAGTTCCGTGATTTCGTCGAAGCCACCGGCTATTCGGCCCAGGGCCACTGGGAGCGCCACGCCACCGCCGACCGGAGGGACCATCCGGTGATCGCCGTGTCCTGGTATGACGCCGAGGCCTATGCCCTGTGGGCGGACAAGCGCCTGCCCACCGAGGAGGAGTGGGAGAAGGCCGCTCGGGGGGGAGATGGTCGACTCTATCCCTGGGGCAACACCTGGGACGCCGGGCGCCTGAACTGCTTTGAATCCGCCGTCGGCAACACCTCTCCGGTGGGTTCCTTCCCCCGGGGAGCCTCGCCCTATGGCGTGGAGGATCTGGCCGGCAACGTCTGGGAGTGGGTGGACGCCTGGTACCTCCCGCTGGGCGCGAGTGCCGAGGAGCTGCCCTTGCTGCGGGTGGCCCGAGGAGGTTCTCGGAACGACCCCGTGGTTCAATGCACGACCGTCTCGCGCCGGGGGGTCTTCCCCGAGAACGGGACCCTGGTCAACTCCGGGTTCCGCTGCGTCCTGGACCCGGAGGGCTCGGCCCGCATCCGGGCTTCGGGGCCGGAGGCTATTTCGACCAGTCCGGCTGGATCCGGGCGCTGAGGGTCAGGCGGGCCGATTCCCAGGAACCATCGGCGCCCCCCGCCATGACCAGACCGAAGGCTCGTCGCGAGGCCTCGGTCTGGAAGCTGGTGCCGGCCAGGTCCACGGTCTGCCCCTCGGGCACGCGCACGGTGGTGGCCGCCTCGGTGAAGCGCACGTCGCCCGGGCCGTCGGGCCCCAGGTAGGAGAACCAGGGGACCACCTCCACGGTGATGTGCCCGCCCGCGGCGCGGGGACGGACCAGGAAGCCCGTGCTGACCTGCTGGAAGACCACCCCCGGAGGAACCAGGCCGCGGTCCCGCGCCAGGGTCCAGTAGGGACGGACTTCCACCAGGTCGCGGGCCACGATCAGCCGGGCCTCCTCACCGCTCATGACCAGCAGATCCTGTCGACCAGTGGTCTGAACCCCGGCCTGACGAATCCCGCCTCTGGCCGTCCATCGGTCGCGGGCCGGGTCCCAGGCGACTCCGGCACCCTGGCCGCTGTGCCCGGCCGAGCCGTCGAAGCCGATCGTGAGGCGGATCAAGGGAGCGGGCACGTCCAGGCGCTGCAACAGCTCTCCAACCCGCTGCAGGGCCTCCGGATGGTCCCGGACGATCAGGGTCTGGGTGCGCGGGTCGGGCATCACGGTGCCGGCAGGGCTCAAGAGCATGCGCACCGGTTCGACGGTGGCTTCAGCGGGTCGGTTGAGGAGCTGGAAGATCCGCACCTCCAGGTCCTGGGCAGCGAGGGGAAGCGCCATCAGCAGCGTCCAGGCCAGGACCAGCCACGCCCGTCTCATCGCCATGGCCCTCCTCCCGGGCGGCTTCCAGCCTGCCCTGCCTTCCCATCATACCCGATCCCCGGGACCAGCAGGAGGTTCTGGCTGTGTCTCGAAAGTTGCCTGAGCGCCCGAAGGCGGCGTCCCGCGGTGGCTCGCGGCCACCCCGAGTCGAGGAACCGGAGGCTTCCGGATGCTCGCGCTTCTCGATTCTGCGACCCTTATGGGGGTCGATTCCCATCCCGTCCGCGTCGAGGTGGACGTCACGGCCGGAGTCCCCAACTACACCCTGGTCGGCCTGCCCGACGCCAGCGCGGCCGAGTCCCGCGAGCGGGTCCAGGGGGCCTTGCGCAACTCAGGCTATGCGCTGTCCTCCCGACGGGTCACCGTCAACCTGGCCCCCGGCGAGATCCGCAAGGAAGGCCCCCGTTTCGATCTGGCCATCGCTTTGGGGATCCTGGCTTCGGAGACCGGCAGACCCGTGGTTCGGCCGGCCCAGCTCAAGGAGCTCATGGTCCTGGGAGAGTTGGCCTTGGACGGAGCGGTCCGCCCGATCCGGGGCGTCCTGTCGTCGGTCCTCCTGGCGCGTCGGATGGGCCTCTCGCGCGTGATGGTGCCGCTGGCCAACGGGCCGGAGGCAGCCCTGGTCTCGGGGCTTCGGGTCCTGGCCGTGAGGGACCTGCGAGAGGCCGTCGAGGTCGCCTCGGGTCGCGAGTCGTCGGCCCCCGTCCTTCCCGAACCGGCCGGCCTGGAGACCGAGGGCGTGGACCTGGAGGTCGTCCGCGGTCAGCACCTGGCCCGGCGTGCCTTGGAGATCTGTGCAGCGGGAGGACACCATCTGCTGCTCGTGGGGCCGCCGGGATCCGGCAAGACGCTCCTGGCTCGCTGTCTGCCGTCGGTCTTGCCTCCCCTCTGCCAGGAGGAGGCCCTGGAGGTGACCCGCATCCACAGCGCCCAGCGACGCCTCAGCACCTTGCAGGGGCTTCCGCGCACTCCGCCGTTCCGGGCTCCTGCCCAGAGCGTGTCGCTGGCCGGACTGATCGGCAGCTTCACTCCAGGCGAGATCAGCCTGGCCCACCGGGGAGTCCTGTTCCTGGACGAGTTCCCCGAGTTCCGCAGGGATTGTCTGGAGGCGCTGCGCGCCCCCCTGGAGGATGGGCACGTGTTGGTGGCCCGGGCCGGCTTCCACGCCGGATATCCCTGTCGCTTCACCCTGGTCGCCGCCATGAATCCCTGCCCCTGCGGCTACTACGGGGATCCGGTCCGGGAGTGCGCGTGCTCGCCCACCCAGCGGGAACGCTACTTCCATCGCCTGTCCGGCCCGCTTCTCGACCGGATCGACCTGCAGGTCCGGGTCCCACGCCCCGAACCCGAAGAGTTGATGTCCAGGCACCCCGGAGAACCCTCTGCGGCGGTGCGCGAGCGGGTGGTGCGCGCGGTGGCGATTCAGCACGAGCGCGGTTGCCGCAACGCGGATCTGGGGCCGGCCCAGACCCGTCGCTTCTGCGTCCTGGACACCGAAACCCGCGGCTTCCTCTTGCAGGCGTTGCGCCGACGGTCCTTGTCCGCTCGGGTGCATGACCGGGTCCTGCGCCTGGCGCGGACGCTGGCGGATCTGGAGGGGCGCGAGAACATCGCGCTTCAGGATCTCTGCGAAGCCATGGAGTATCGTGCGCTGGAACGGGAAGACTCCTGAAAGATGAGACCAACCGGGGTCGGTTGTCGGGATCGGGCCGGACACCTATAATCGGTCTCGCAGGATCGCCCCCCGGCTCTTCGGGGCCGGCCGATCCGGATGTCAGGAGGAAACCAACCGATGATCACCGCGACCGAATCCGCTGTTCGCGAAGTCAAGAGACTGATGGAAGACCACAAGCTGAAGGATGCCGTCCTCAGGATGGGAGTCCAGGGGATGACCTGTTCGGGACCGGGCTACGCCTTGGGCTTCGACCAGGAGGTTCGCGAGGACGACCATGTCTTCGAGTCCGATGGGCTGCGCATCGTGGTCGACGGGCAGAGCTATGCCTATCTGCAGGGGACCGAGCTGGACTTCACCAGCGACGTCCACGGGGGGGGCTTTCAGTTCAACAACCCCAACGCGGTCCGCTCCTGCGGCGGCTGCTCGGGGTCCTGCGGAGGCTAGCCCTCCAGGCCCCCGGCCGGGGGGCGACCCCCCCCGGCGCCTTCTCTTCCGGTGATTCTCGCGCGCTCGTGAGGGCGTCCAACCCGTGCCAAGGAGGACCCGATGATCTACCTCGACCATGCGGCGACCACCCCGGTCGCTCCTGAGGTCCTGGAGGCCATGCTGCCGTATTTCACCCGGGTCTACGCCAACCCGTCCAACGTCCACCGGCCATCCCTGGAGGCCCGCCGAGCCCTGGACCAGGCCCGCCAGGGCGTGGCCGGACATCTGGGCGCACGCCAGGCGTCCGAGATCGTCTTCACCGCCAGTGGGACGGAGGCCGACAACCTGGCAGTCCTGGGACTGGCCCGGGCCCATCGTGAGCACGGCGACCATGTGGTCACCACGAGGATCGAGCACCACGCCGTCCTGCACGCCTGTGACCAGCTCGAGCGGGAAGGTTTCCGGGTCACGCGCCTGCCGGTGGATGAGTGGGGGCGGGTCGATCCCCAGGCCGTGCTGGAGGCATGCGGGCCCGGGACCGTCCTGGTCTCGGTCATGTTGGCCAACAACGAGATCGGGAGCCTCCAGCCCGTGGCTGAGATCGCGGAGCTGCTTCGGGGCCGGGGAATCCTTCTGCACAGCGATGCCGTCCAGGCGGTGGGCCACATCCCCGTGGACGTCGGGCAGCTCGGGGTCGACGCCCTGAGTCTTTCGGCCCATAAGTTCCACGGCCCCAAGGGGGTGGGAGCCCTGTACCTGAAGACCGGGATTCGGGTGGAACCCCTGCTGTTTGGGGGAGGCCAGGAACGCGGACTGCGCTCCGGCACCGAGAATGTCCCCGGGGTCGTGGGCCTGGCCCGGGCCTTGGATCTGGCCTGCGCCGGGCGCGAAGAGCGCGCTGAGCGTCTCCGCACACTCCGGAACCGCCTGGTGGAGCGGGTTCTCGGTGAACTCCCCGACGCCCACCTGACCGGGCATCCCGAGTCGCGGCTTCCAGGAACGGCCAGTTTCGTCTTTGATGGGGCGGAGGGCGAGTCGCTGCTGCTGCAACTGGACCGCAAGGGAATCTGCGTCTCCACCGGTTCGGCCTGCTCCAACGCGACCCTGGAACCCTCGCACGTGCTCAAGGCCTTGGGGCTTCCCCTGCAACGGGCCCACGGCAGTCTGCGTCTGACTCTGGGCAGGGAGAATACCGTCGAAGAGGTCGACCAGGCGGCCCAGGCCCTGGTGGAGGCCGTCCGGCGCTTGCGCTCCCTGGCGCCCAGGTCTCGGAGCTGATGTACAGCCCGATCGTCCTGGACCACTTCCACCATCCTCGTCACGTCGGCGTGGTTTCCGCGGCGACCGGCCATGCCCGCCTGGAGAACCCGGTCTGCGGGGATGTGGTCGAGTTCTGGATCCGCGTGGTCGAGGACCGCCTGGAGGAAATCGGCTTTCGCGCTTTTGGATGCGCCGCCGCCATCGCTTCGGCCAGCATGCTGGCCGAGCTGGTCCGCGGCCTCTCCTCCCGCGAGGTCCTGACCCTGGAGGCCGCTGACCTGGTCGAGGCCCTGGGCGGGTTGCCCCCCTCCAAGACGCACGGTGCAGCCCTGGCCGTCGAGACCTTGAGGGCGGCCCTGGGTGAAGGCGTAATTTCCTGAGCCGGGAGCAGCCTGGCCGGTCAGGTCGCTTCTGCCAGTCGGCTTTCGGGAATTGCTCCCGGTCCGCCCCTTCGATTGTAGGGTCTGATTCGAGACTGTAGAATGGCTTATCGGGCGCCCCTGGAGGGTGGCCATGTTCGAGGAGGCCAGTCCCCTGCAACACGTGAGGGCGGGAAAGTCGCGCCAGGTGGCCCAGGCGCTGCGTCAGAAGGCCCTGGAACCCCAGGTCAAGCATTGCTATCTGCTGGACATCGACGTCACGGTCCTGGTGGAGTACCCCGACTACAAAGGCCCCCACCACAAAGGCCCCGAGGGGGCCATCTACTGCGAGAACATCGTGCCCTGTTACCAGGCGGACCGACGTTGCCGCTACAGCGGGATCTCGCCGCTCTTCCCGGATCCGTTCCTTCCCAGAGAGCCGAACCCGTCGGAGGGGGAGGCCGGGGAGGATTCCTGGGAGACCACCCCGCTCTCGCCTGAAGACTGATCCCCACCTCGACGCCTGAAGGCAGGTTTGCCGCCCGGTCCTGCGAACCTCGCCATGTTTGCGGGAGGTAGGCGCGTGGAGACCATCCGAGATGCCGTCGAGGGGCTGAACCTGACCCTGGTCTATGGAGGCTTCGTCCTGGCGGGCCTGCTCTTCTGCGGCGTGGCCTTCCTGTTCGGAGGAGACGGTGGAGATGGGGGGGCGGACGCGGGCGGCGACGACGGCGGAGGTTGTTTCCTCAGCCCCATCAGCCTGGCTTTCTTCACCACCAGCCTGGGGGCTTTCGGCCTGATCCTCCTGCATGGGCTCGGGGTTTCGCCCATGCGCAGCATCCTGTACTCGATCCTGGCTGCTGCCGTCAGCATGACCGTGCTGTCCTTCTTCTTCTACCGCCTCTTCGTGCGCGGGGGGGCCGTGGTGCAATCCGAGAAGGTGGACGGCCTCTCGGCCGAGGTCTTCACGGCGATTCCCGAAGGTGGGGTGGGGGAGGTTCTCTATCGGGATGGCCGCGGTCAGCAGAAGGCCCTGGCCCGCTCCTCGGATGGGAGCGCGATTCCCGCCGGCATCCCCGTCCGGATCGACAGAAGCGTCGGGCCGACCCTGGTCGTCAGCAGGGTCGATCGTCAAGTGTAGGAGGCACCCGGTTCATGGATATTTCGACAGTTCCCGGTGGAACGGCAGGTCTGATCCTTTTCGGCGTGGTCGGTTTCTTTGCGGTCGTCCTCGTCGTGGTGATGATCTATGCCCGGATGTACCAGAAGGCCAGTCCCAACGAGGTGCTCGTCATTTCGGGCCGCGGCAGCGAACCGCGCCTGGTGATCGGCTCGGGTCAACTGGTCATCCCCCTCTTCGAGCGGGTGGACCGCTTCTCTCTGGAAACCATGACCATCGAGCTGCTGACCCCCGAGGTCTACACGGCTCAAGGGGTTCCGGTGATCATAGACGCCGTGGCCCAGGTCAAGGTCCGCAACGAGCCGGACATGGTCCGACTGGCCCTGGAACGCTTCCTCTCCAAGAGCCCGATGGAGATCAAGGAGATCGTCAAGCAGACCCTCGAAGGCCACACCCGCGCGATCATCGGCCAGATGAACGTGGAGGGGATCATCACCGCCCGAGATGAGTTCGCCCAGAAGGTGGCCGAAGTCTCCAGCCGAGACCTGGCCAACATGGGCCTGACCATCGACTCTTTCTCGATCAAGGACGTCAAGGACAATCAGGGCTACCTGGCTGCCCTGGGCAAGCCGCGCACCGCCGAGGTCAAGCGCGACGCCGCCATTGCGGAAGCCAATGCCGCCCGTGATGCCCAGAAGGCCGCCGCCGGAGCCAGCCAGGAAGCCGAGGTCGCCAAGATCGAGGCCAAGACCCGGATTGCCGAGAAGGACCGGGACTTCCGAATCCAGCAGGCGGAATACAACATCGCCTCCAAACAGCGCGAAGCCGAAGCCGACCTGTCCTACGACCTGCAGAAGAACATCTCGGCCCAGAAGGTCAAAGAGCAGGAAGTCCAGATCCAGGTGGTCGAGAAGCAGAAGCAGATCCAGGTCCAGAAGAGCGAGGCCGAGCGTCGCGAAGTGGAGCTGGTGGCCACCGTGCGCAAGCCGGCCGAGGCCAAGCAGTATGAGATCCAGACGCTGGCCACCGCCGAGCAGTTCAAGCTGAAGACCACCGCCGAAGGTCAGGCCGAGGCCAATCGCCTGACCGGTTTCGCCAGCGCCGAGATTCGCCAGAAGCAGGGCGAAGCCGAGGCCGCCGCCAACAAGGCCCAGGGTCTGGCGCACGCCGAAGTGGGCCGAGCCCAGGGTCTGGCCGAGGCCGAGGTCATTCGGGCCAAGGGTCTTTCGGAAGCCGAAGCGATGGTCAAGAAGGCTTCGGCCTGGAGCACCTACAACCAGGCGGCCATCATGCAGATGCTGATCGATCGGATGCCGGAGATCGCATCCGCCATCTCGGCGCCTCTGGCCAAGACCGAGAAGATCGTGATGATCAACTCGGGCGAAGGCGGTGGTGGGGCTTCGCGCCTGACTCGGGACGTCACCGATGTGGTGGCCCAGATGCCCGCCGTGCTGGAAGCCCTGACGGGCATCGACCTGGGCGATCTGGCCGCTCAGTTGCCTGGCTTGGGACAGAAGGCGAAGCCGGAAATCAAGACCGCGTCGCCGGCCGTTCCCGTCGCCAGGAAGGGCGTCGAACCACCGATCGCCCTGGAGGGTCCGGACGCGAACTCCTGACCAACCTTCCGATTCATTGGAGGCCTCCCGGCTCTTGTCCGGGGGGCCTCTTTGATTCGTGCCGGAGGCTTCCCGGATCTCGGTCGGGGGACCTCTGCGCTTCCTGGCAGGGGCTTCTCAAGCGGTCCCGATCCAGAAATATTTTCACGTTGTTCGACGGGGAATCGACGTCCGAATCTGGAGGAAACCCTGCCATTCACCGATTCGGAGCTTTGAAAACTCAATCGTTTGTTCGGGCTGACCTGGCCTATTGTCTATGCTAAAATCTTTCAATAAGGGCCTTCTGGTGCCCTGTTTGTCGGTTCGGATCCCTGGTCCATCGCCGCGCTCGGGAGGAACGATTGAAAGCCATCGTCTTCGAGTTGCCTCATCCCGAGGATTTGGAGGAAGGTCGTCTCGACCGCATCCTGTCGGACCTGCACGAAGCCCTCGCGGAGCTGCCACGCGACCGGGTGCGTCAGGTTCTCTCCTATCGGGGGCGCCCCGGTCTGTTGCTGCAGTTGGCCAAGGAGGAATTGGCGCCGGCCTGCGCCCGCGTCCGCAGCGTGTTGCAGACCGAGCAAATCGAATACGTCGAGCACCTGTACTATGGTGTCCCGCGCTCCATGCCCATTCCCGCCGGAGGGATTCCTTCAGAGCCGGAGCCGGAGCTCAGCCCGGTCCGTCGCCGCCGAATGGTCCGACGCTGTCTGCGGGCCGGACACGCGTTCTGCCGCATGGACTTCTTTGCAGACGCCCAATCCCAGTTCCAGAAGGCTCACACCCTGGACCCGGATTGTGCCGAGGCCCTGTACGGTCTGGGTCTGGTCGAGGCGCGGGAGGGACACGACGAGACCGCGGAGCGCCTGCTGCGTCGGGCCATCGCCCTGGACCCGCAGAAGGCCGCCTATCAACTGGCCCTGGGGCGCCTGCTGTATCGTTGCAGCCGCCTGGAGGCCGCCGAGGAGGCGGCTCGTCGGGCCATCGCCCTGGACCCGACCGATGCTTCGTGTTTCGACGCGTTGGGGTGGACCTGTCTGGACCTGGGGCGGACCGAGCAGGCGCTGGCCGCCTTCCGGGAGGCCCTGGAGCTCTCGCCGAGCCTGTCCAGTTCCATGAGCGGCATGGGGGCGGCTCTGTTCGCCGAAGGTCGTCTGGAAGAGAGCACGGCACTTCTCGAACAGACCCTGCTGGAGGACCCGGGCTACCTGACGGCCCGTCTGCAGTTGGGATGGTGCCGCTTCCACACGGGGGATTCCGAGCGGGCCGAAGAGGACTTCCTGCAGGTCCTGCACGGTCCGATCCACGAGCTGCGGGACCCGGCGGCCTTCGGGCTGGGACGTCTGTACCTGCAACGAGGCAGTCTGGCCCTGGCCATCGAGCACCTCCAGCGCTGCGCCGGGTCCTGGGGCCAGGCTCGCTGGCTTCTGGGCGAGGCCCTGTTCCAGGCCGGCCGTCTGCCCGAGGCGGAGGCCGAGCTGCTTCGCGCGCTGGAGCTCGACCCCGGGTTGCAGGAGGAGGTCGAGACCCGCCTGGTCTTGTGTTGCCTGCGTCAGGGACGTCTGGAGGAGGCCCAGGCCTGGGTCTGCAAGGCTTTGGAACATCAGGGAGCCCAGGCCCCCTTGCTCGAGCTCCTGGCTGCCATCCACGGAAGCCGTGGAGACTGGCCCAAGGCCCGGCAGGTTCTGGAGGAGGCCTGTCGACTGGAGCCTGACTCGGCACCCGCCTGCTTCCAGTTGGGTTGGGTGGACGAGAACCTGGACGAACCGGAGCGGGCTCGTGAATCCTACCAGCGTGCCCTGCGCCTGGATCCCGAGTTTTCCGAGGCGGCCTTGAACCTGGGGTGGCTCTTCTTCGATGAAGGGCGCCTCGGCGAGGCGGCCGTGCTATTCGAGAGCGCCCTGCAGCAGAACCCCCAGGACGGCGAACTGCTCTATGCCTTGGGGCGGGTCCTGTGTCGCGAAGGTCGTTTCGACCGGGCCATCGCCAGGTTCGAAATGGCCCTCGTCCAGCAGCCGGAGCGCGCCGACACCCGCGCCTGGCTGGGGGCGGCCCTCTGCTCGGCGGGGCGTGCCGAGGAGGGACGCAAAGAACTCCGTCAGGCCCTTCGCGAAGGCCCTGACGAGGAGACGGCCACCTTCATCCGACGTCAGTTGCGCCAGAGGATCCCGCGCCGCACGACGCACTCCGAGGCCGTCGGTGTACGGACGCGAAAGAGGGGCCAGCGGCTGCCCAGCGCGTCCTGACCCCGCAGGGCAGGACGCCTCCCCGAGGGGGCGAATCGGGGGCGATGCCTGAATCGATGGAAATCCTCCCCTGGGCGGATCGCCTCACCGAGCGCCTGGAGGAGGAGCTGGAGCGACTCCCTGCCGAGGCTGCCGTGGTGCTGGAGCCTCTGGACGGTACCCGTGGGTGGGTGCACCGGCCCGACGAGGTCTTCCCCGCCGCCAGCGTCGTGAAGGTCCCGATCCTCCTGGAGCTCTTTCGCCGTTTTCAGAACGGCGAGGAGGACCCCGGGACCCGGGTGACATTGCGTGCTCGGGACCAGGTTCGAGGCGCCGGGATTCTCTTCGAGCTGCATCCAGGCATCCGGTTGACCCTGCGTGATCTGGCGCGCCTGATGATCGTCGTCAGCGACAACACCGCCTCCAACCTCCTGTTGGATCGGCTGGGATGGGCCTCGGTCAACGAGCTGCTGGCTCGCCTGGGAGCCAGGAACACGGCGATCCGCCGCAAGTTCATGCATCCGCCCGGGCCCGCGGGGGACAACCTGACCAGTGCCGCAGATTGCGTCCGGATCCTGCGTGCCCTGTGGGAAGGGGAGGTGCTCCGGGGAGCCTGGCGCGAGGAGGCCCTGGACATCCTGTCCCGCCAGCAGTATCGCGAGAAGATCCCGGCCAGGCTTCCCTTCAGCGCGCAGGTCTACAACAAGACCGGCGAGCTGGACGGAGTCCGCCACGACGTGGGTCTCGTGGAGGATCGTGGGAAGGTCTGGGCTCTGGCGGTCTTGACCCGAAGAGGGCGAGAACCCTGGGAAGTGGACAATCGCATCGCCCGGATCTCGCGTTGGTGCTACGACCAGGTCGTGGAAGGGAGTCTCGAACCGTCATGAGCCAGTCGGAATTCCGCAGCGGGTTCATCGCCCTGATAGGAAAGCCCAACGTGGGCAAGTCCACCCTGCTCAATCGTCTGGTCGGCACCAAGGTGGCGATCACCTCGCCCAAGCCCCAGACCACCCGAAGGCGCATCCTGGGGGTCCGCCACGGACCGGGGCATCAGATGGTCTTCGTGGATACCCCGGGCTTCTGTCCCGCAGAGCACGTGCTGGGCAAGCGGATGCTGGAGTCTGCCCAGACCGAGGGCAAGGAAGCCGACATCGTGGTGCTGGTGGCCGACGGCACCCACATGCCGACCGACGAGGACCGCCGGGTGGGCGAGTTCCTGGCCGGTGTCTCGGCCTGCAAGCTGCTGGTCGTCAACAAGGTGGACCTGGTCAAGCCCAAGGAGGCCCTCTTGCCACGCCTTGTGGCCTACCAGGAGTTGGCCGGGTTCGAGGAAGTCTTTCCCTTGTCGGCGCGCGAAGGCCAGAATCTGGACCCCTTGATCCACTGCCTGTTGTCTCGGCTTCCTCCAGGCGACCCCTATTTCCCGGCAGATCAGGTCTCCGATCAGAATCAGGAGCTCCTGGCGGAGGAGATCATCCGAGAGAAGGTCTTGCGGACCACGCGCCAGGAGGTTCCCCACTCGGTCGCGGTCCGACTGGAGGAGTTCCGCCCGGGCGACAACCCCTCCACCTGGTTCATCCGTGCGCTGGTCTACGTCGAGCGGGAGGGGCAGAAGGCCATCCTGGTCGGCAAGAACGGGACCATGCTCAAGAAGATCGGGAGCCAGGCCCGCGCCGAGTTGGAGACGCTTCTGGGCAAGAAGGTCTTCTTGGACCTGTGGGTCAAGGTCAAGCCCGACTGGCGCGACCGCGCCGACTGGCTCCGGGCCCTGGGATACGAGTGAGTCCTCCGCAGGCTGGAGGAACCCGAATCACCCCGTCGAACGCAGAGCGCGTCCCGGTGGCCGGAATCACGGGCCACGGGCCGTAGAAGTCTTGTCTCTCGGGCCCACGAGGCGACGGGAGAACGTCCTGAAAGGCGGTAGGCACAGAGTTGATCACCACCTACGAAGCACTCGGAATGATCGAGACCAAGGGCCTGGTGGCCATGGTCGAGGCGTCGGACGCCATGGTCAAGGCGGCCAACGTCAAGCTGATCGGGTATGAGAAGATCGGCGCCGGCTACGTGACGGCCCTGGTCCGCGGCGACGTTGCTGCGGTCCGTGCGGCCACCGACGCCGGAGCCGCCGCCGCCCGCAAGGTGGGCGAGCTCGTGTCGGTGCACGTCATTCCCCGCCCGCATCGCGACCTGGACGATGTCCTGCCGATTGCCCCGCCTCGCGAGAAGGCCAGCCAGAAGTAGCTGGCGCCTGAGCGATGGACCACGACTCCCTGGTCGCCCTGATCACGGAGCGGGTGGTCGAAGTGCTGGCTCAATCTGCGGTCGGGGGGGCCCCATCCGCGCCCACGCAAGAGGTTCGGACCCAGGCTCCGGTCTCACCGGGCCGTCGGGTCCTGCTGTGCGGGGCTCCCGGTGCGGCCGCAGAGTCCCCTGCCTGGCAGGCCCTGCGATCCGTCGCAGGAGTCCGCTGGGTGGGGGTGGACTGGCCCGGCTATCCCGTCGACCGGATCACCCATGGCCTCGGTCGCTGCCCGGATGAGGTCGTCCCTCCACCTGAGGTGTGGGACGACCTGGTCCGCTCGGTGGAGGCCGTGGTGCTGCCCTTTGCCCCGCTGGACGTGCTGGCTCGCACGGCCCTGCTGCTGGTGGATTCGCCCCCCGCGGCAGCCGTGGTTGCCGGCTTGATCCAAGGGGTTCCCGTCCTGGCCGGAGGGGACGACGCCGAGCGTCTGACCCGGCACTCGTCGCGCATTCCCGGAGGGATCCTGGGGGTCGTCCAAGGACACGTCCGCACGATTCAGGGGATGGGATTGCGTCTCGAGCCTCCAGCGCAGATCGCCACCCACCTCGCGCAGGGGGTGTCTCGCCTGGCAGGTTCCGCCTCCGGCGGGAGGGATGTGGTCACCAACGAGGATGTGCTGGCCGCCGCCCAGGCCGGTTTGAGCGTGCTGGAGGTGGCCAGCGGCAGCATCGTGACCGCCCTGGCCCGCGAGACTGCCAACCGCAACGGGATCGAGGTGCGTTTCCGATGATCGTGGCACGGGTCCTGGGCACCGTGGTGTGCACCCAGAAGGACCACAAACTCGAGGGCGCCAAGCTGCACCTGGTCCAGGCCGTGGACTACCAGACCCTGAAAGGGGAGGGCAAGCCCCTGGTGGCGGTGGACTCGGTGGGGGCCGGGCAGGGCGAGATCGTCCTGGTCGTGGCTGGAAGCTCCGCGCGGCAAACCTCGCAGACCCAGAATACCCCGGTGGACGCGGTCATCATGGCCATCGTCGACACCATCGACATGGAAGGTCGAACCGTCTACCGCAAGGACGCTCAGTAGCGCTGTTCCAGGAGGAAGACCATGGACGTGGATCGAGCCCAGATCGCCCGGATCGTTGAAGAGGTCGTGCGTCGCTGCACGGCGGGCGCCACCCTGCCTGCCCCCCCGCCGTCGCGCGCCGCGGTCGGGGCCTCGCCGCCGGATCCGCGCCCCGGGGTCTTCGGCACGTTGGACGAGGCGGTGGCTGCCGCCCGGAAGGCGCAGCAGCGCTGGATGGAGTTGTCTCTGGAAAAGCGGGCCGTGTGCATCCGAGCCATGCGAGAGACTGCCCAGGAGAACGCCCGGGCCATGGCGGAACTGGCCTGCGCCGAGACCGGGATGGGCCGGGTTGAAGACAAGTATCAGAAGAACCTGGTCGCCATCCACAAGACCCCGGGCCTGGAGGACATCGAGCCGACGGTCTACACCGGGGACCACGGGCTGACCCTGATGGAGAGGGCGCCTTTTGGCGTGATCGGGGCGATTACCCCGACCACCAACCCGGTGGCCTCGATCATCCACAACTCCATCAGCATGGTGTGTGCGGGGAACGCCGTTGTCTTCAATCCCCATCCCCGCGCCAAGGGTTGCTGCCTGAAGATGATGGTCCTCCTCAACGGAGCCATCGCGCGCTCGGGTGGACCGGAGAATCTGCTGAACAGCGTGGCCGAGCCCACCCAGCAGACCAGCCAGGCCCTGATGAAGCACCCCGGCATCGACTGTCTGGTGGTCACAGGCGGGCCCGGGGTGGTCCATGAGGCCATGCGTTCTGGCAAGAAGTGCATCGCCGCCGGCCCCGGCAACCCGCCCGTGGTGGTGGACGAAACCGCCGATCTGGCCCAAGCGGCCCGCGACACCGTGGCCGGCGCCTCCTTCGACAACAACGTGATGTGCACGTGCGAGAAGGTCGTCTTCGTCGTCGAGCCGGTGTATCGCGAGTTTCTGCAGAGGGCGCTGGGGGAGGGCTGCCATCTGTTGAACCCGCGTCAACTCGAGGAGCTGACCCGGGTCATCTTCCTGCCTCCGGCCGTCGGCCGCACCGGGGTCATCCTGAATCGCGACCTGGTCGGGCAGCATGCGTGCGACATCGCCAAGACGATCGGCCTGGACCTGCCCCGTGAGACGCGGTTGCTGCTGGCCGAGACGCCCGCGGATCATCCCCTGGTCCGTGAGGAACAGTTGATGCCGGTGCTTCCCGTGGTCCGTGTCCGCGACGTCAACGAGGCGATCGCCCTGGCGGTTGAGGCCGAAGGGCGCTGCTACCATACGGCCGTCATGCATTCGCGCAACATCGACAACCTCTCGCGCATGGCGCGTCTGGTCAACACCAACATCTTCATCAAGAATGGTCCGAGTTACGCCGGGCTGGGCTTCGGTGGAGAGGGCCACACCACCCTCACCATCGCCGGGACCACCGGGGACGGGCTCACCTCGGCGAGATCCTTCACCAGGCAGCGCCGCTGCGTCCTGGTCGATCGCTTCCGGATCGTCTGAGTGTGACGGCTCCGGTTCGAGGCGGCCCCCACCCGCTGGGAGGCCGCCTTTCCTTGTCCTGGGCCCTGGTTGCCCTCACAGCCGTTGCCGGGGCCCTGCGCCTGGCCGAGCTGGGGGCCGCCAGTCTGACGGTGGACGAGGGCATCGGGGTCTTCGTCGCCTTCCTGGCCGGCCGTGAACCCGCCGGGATCCCGACGCTCATGCGCGAGATCCATGAGGTCCACCCCCCCGGGTGGTTCCTGGCTCTTCACCTCTGGGCCCGGCTGGGTCACTCCGAGGCGTGGCTGCGGGCCAGTTCGGCCCTGGCCGGGCTCCTGGCGGTCCCCGCCACCGTCTGGTTGGGGATCGAGCTTCGAGGGGGGCGGCGGGGGCTGGGTCCCGGGGTGGTGATGGCCGGTCTGCTCCTGGCCACGTCGGCCTGGCACATCCAGTACAGCCGCGAGTTGCGCATGTATCCGCTGCTGGGGTTGCTGGTCCTGGGGCATCTGGCGGCCTTCGTGCGGTTCGCCCGCACCGGGGGCCGGGGCTGGCTGGCCCTGGCGGCGTTTTCCGCGGCCGCCGCCTTCTGGGTCCATTTCTTCGGATTCTTCGCTCCCGTGTTGAGCGGGCTGTGGATGCTGCGACATCGCCGGGACCGGATGGCGGCCTGGCTGGGTGCCACTGCGCTTGCCTGGCTGCTCTTCGGACCCTGGATCCCCTCCTTGCTGGGACAACTGGGCGCCCAGGATCTCGAGCTTCGCGGCAGGCCCGGTTGGTGGGCCCTCCCCGAACTGGCCGGGCGGATGGCTTCAGCCGATCTGCTGGAGGCGGGAGCCCCGATCTATCTGCTCCTGGCGGCCATCCCGCTGGCCTTCATGCTGGCGGCGCTGCGCCTGAACCGAGGGCTCGATCCGCTCGTCTGGCTGGTTCTCCCGCCGCTTCTGGCATGGGCGGTCTCCCAGTTCACCCCGCTGCGGGTCTTCGAGTTCAAGTATTTCGTCTGGTGCGCCCCATTCCTGGCCCTGCTGCAAGGGGAGGTCCTGGACCCCCCGGGCCGCTGGACGCGGTCCATCCTGTGGGGACTCGTGCTGGTCCATCTCGTCTTCTGGGGCCTCCTGGTCCTCCATCCCTCGGCGGCCAACCAGGACTGGCGAGCCGTCGCCACCGAGATTCGGCGCGACGCTCCGGTGGACGCGGTCATCCTGGTCCAGCCGTCCATGATGGCTGCTCCCCTGCTTTACTATGGGGTGCCGCCGGCCTGGATGACGCCCCTGGACATTCCGGACCAGGACAACCTGAAAGCTCTGCGGGGCCGCCAGGTCGTCTGGCTGGTGACCACGCCCCATCATCCCCTGGTGGTCCGCACCGGCCTGGAGAAGGCCCTGGATCAGGTGCTGTGGCGTGAGCGGGGGCGCCAGCGGCCGGACGGGAAGGCCTGGCTGCCCTCGGCCTGCACCCGAGTGGTCCGCTACAGAGGAGAACGCCCCCCGAGGGCGGAAGTGTCGCCCCGCCTGGCGTCTTCCTGGCGCCTGCACGGAGGAGTAAGTTGCGAGTCATCATCGGCAGCGATCACGGGGGCTTCGCCCTGAAGACGGACCTGATCGGCTTCATCCGGGAACTCGGCCACGAGGTCGTGGACTACGGGACCCACAGCGTCGATCCGGTCGACTATCCGGACATCGCCCTCCTGGTGGCCAGCGCGGTCGCTGCGGATCCGGAGCGCACCCTGGGCATCATGGTGGACGGCGCCGGGATCGGTTCGGCCATGACCGCCAACAAGGTGCCCGGTGTCCGAGCCGCTCCCTGCTACGACCCCTTCACGGCCAAGAACTCTCGCGAACACAATGACGCCAACGTCCTGACCCTGGGCGGTCGGGTCACCGGGGTCGGCCTGGCGCGGGACATCGTCAAGGCCTGGCTTTCCACCCCCTTCGGCGGACAGCGTCACGCCCGGCGCATCGAGAAGATGCTGCAGATCGAGCGTCGCTTCCTGGCTGGTCCGGTCTAGATGTTCCTGGGCCTGGTTCGCGGGAGTCTGGTGGCCACCCGAAAGGTCCCGGACCTGGAAGGCGCCGTCCTGCGCGTGGTGCAACCGGTCAATCATGATGGATCCCACCAGGGTGGGTTGATCGTGGCTGTGGATACGGTGGCCTCGCGAGAGGGCGACCTGGTCTATCTGGTCAAGGGCCGGGAGGCGACCATCCCCTGGCCTCAGCCCATGGCTCCCATCGATGCCGCCATCGTCGGCCTGGTGGACGGGATGGACCTGAGATGATCCTGGGGCGGGTGATCGGCAGCCTGTGGGCGACGGCCCAGCATCCTTCCTTCGACCCGGTCCGCCTGGTCCTGGTGGTCCCGGAAGACCCCCTGACCGGAGAAGTGGGCGGT
>Ga0334884_1000971_pt1 | contig 47533 bp, 30 predicted proteins | sample GraSluR1_MG_7_FD_207215 | JGI IMG/M metagenome (GOLD analysis project Ga0334884, IMG submission 207215) | Sludge microbial communities from methane-producing bioreactor in Wageningen University, Netherlands - Granular Sludge_12_05 R1 | ecosystem: Engineered > Bioreactor > Anaerobic >... | reverse complement strand
CCCATGATCTATGTGATCTACATGATCTTTGGATGTTTTAAAGTTTCAAGGTTTTAAGGTTTTAAGGTTCTCAAGTATCGGCGTAGCGCAGCCTAATTCTCAATTGTCAATTTTCAATTCTCAATTATTTAACTCTTTGCGGCCTCTTTACTCTTTTCTCTTTGTTTGAATAGCACGCGGATTACGCGGATCGAACGGATTCTATGGAACTCTGATCCCCATGATCTATGTGATCTACATGATCTTTGGATGTTTTAAAGTTTCAAGGTTTTAAGGTTTTAAGGTTCTCAAGTATCGGCGTAGCGCAGCCTAATTCTCAATTGTCAATTTTCAATTCTCAATTACAAAAGAGGCACTCACCAGAGCAAGCCATCTTCCCTGATGCGCAAGATGGGCAATTCCTTATCGCCATACAGGGTGATGATATAGCCCATGCTGTGGGTCTCAAATCTGCTTTTCAGCTTCTTGCCCTTCCAGACGTAAGGCGTGGCCTTCAGCTGGCGCAGGGATTTGGCATATTTGCCATGATCGAAGTAATATTGCTTTTGCTTGTAATAGAGCTGGCGCAGGTATTCCTTCACCTCTTCGGAAGCGGGGATTTCGTAGTTTAGATTGGTGGAGCCCACCTCCGCGTGTGAGAAATAGAGATAGCCCCAGCGCTCGGGATAGTGCATGGCGATCAGGCCTTGCGGACTCCAAACCCAGTTGTACTCCGGTTTTCCGGCGATCTTGATATATTCCCCATCGATCACTTCCGTATCCCAATGCACGCGGGAGAAATTAAGGCGCCAAAAATCCCCTTCCGGAGGGGGAAAATCCTTGTTCGCGCATTCCTGCAAGACGGACATGGGTATTTTCAGTTCCACCCGCCAGGCCCGGTCGATATCCGAAGGATCATTGAGCGTACCGTCGATGCCGATCGCGTATTCGATATCTCTGATATCCCAGGCATTTACGGCCACTTTGTGCCGATCCCGATAGGGCTTGATCAAAAGCAGATCCCAGAGCGTGCCCAAAGCGTTGATCTCCAGCTCATAATAGTCGTGCGTGTCGCCATCCGGATCGATGAAGATCTCAAAATCATTGTCGTGGAAGATCACCGCGTCACGTTCCGTGAGCTTGGCCCAGATCTGAGGCTCTTCCAGCTCCGCGGCAAAATACAGCCAATCATCGTCCCAAAGCATCTTCACCCGTGTGCGGTGAAAGGGCTTGGGTTTGCGATCGCCTTCGATATCCACAAAGTCCTCTGTCCAGGCTGCTTTTTGCCAGGATATTTCATCAAAGTCTCCATCCATCACGATCTCATCGATGGGACGAAAGGCAGTGTAGCTGAGCGGGGCAAAGGCTCCCACGGGAACGGGGAAAGTTTCCGCAAAGAGCACTATCGCGCTCAGGAGAATCAGGATCAAGCTTAGCTGTTTCATGGGAACTCCTTCATTGGGCTTGAGCGATCAGATCGCGAATTGTGCAGATGACCAGGCCTACGCAAGTGTCTGCCGCGCCGTAATATATATAGACTTCACTATTCAGGGGGACCAAGCCCTCAGCGTCCTTTTGCAAAGGGATGGCGGCGGAGGGAAAGACCACGTTTGGCACCTGACCGGTGAGTTCATACAGTTCTCTGGGTTCCAGGATGTTGTATTTACTACGGGATAGAGTGATCCAGGGTCGCTCCAGATCATGCAGGGACACTCCGGCCTGATAGATGTTTGCAGATCCGAAGTGGGTGGCCACGCCGTGATAGATGTGCAACCAGCCTGCTTCAGTCTTGAGTGGAGGAGGTCCGCTGCCGATCAGTTCATCCCAATAGTGCGGTCTTCCGGAAAAGACTTCGGCCACATCCTGCCAGATCAGACGATCCTCGCTATGGCTGCAAGTGATGGCAGTGCCTGTCTTTACGCCATCACTACCTTGATGGCGGTTGGGGCGTTCAAAGCGGTAGTTTGTGCCTTCCAGCAGCACTCCATTGCGCACGTCAGGTGGGGAAACCAGGGCGATGAAATCAAGGCTTGTGAAGTTTTCGCTTACAAAGTATCCCAAAAAGCAACCGGCATCGGTGTCCATGGCGCAAATCACGTCATAAGTATCATTTCCTGGATGTCGGGTGATCCGCGCGTCATAGATGTGGTAAATCCCGTGGGGACAGCGGGATAGGTTCGTGATTTGTACGGGGTGATCGTCCAGCTCAAAGATCAGGCCATCAGAGGACAGAGCTTTGACAAAGAAGGTCTCTCTGGCGCGATTCTGAACCCGAAGCAACAGCAAAAACTTGCTTTCGTGCATTACGCCACCGGGATTGAAGATGGAGCTAACGTCAATCAGGGCAGGATCTTGAGACATAAGATCCCGGCGTGTGATGACGGGGTTTTTAGGATAGCGTATCAAGGTATCCCTCCAGATCATTTAAACGGGTGAGAAAGCCCTGATAATCAGCATTGGGGTTCCACAGCCGTTCTGCCAGGGCAAAGGCTCGAGGCAACAGCATGGCCTCCAGTTCGGCTTCATTATGGATGTGTTCAGTCCAGAGATTGGCCTGCGCGCCCAGGCAGAGATCAGGACGGCTATAGCTACTTGGATCAAGGCTATAGACATTGGCCAAAGTGCTGATGCCGTGCGCGCCGGGGCTGTCTTCGCTCGCTTTCCAATCGAAGTAACAAAGCTGATTGGGGCAGAGGATGTAGGAATTGGAGTTCTCTGCGGCCTTGCTCGCGGCATCCTTTCCGTCACCTCGCCAGACCATCACGATCAGGGATTTGTCGATCCGGCCATCCAGGATTTCGTCCCAAGCGATCACGCGCTTACCTTGTTGCGCCAGACCCTGGGCAAGCTCATGAAAGAGCCGGCTTTGCAGCTCTTCCTCGTTCTTTAGCTTCAGGTCGCGGATGCGGGATTGACAGTTTGGGCAAGCTTTCCAGCGAGCTTTGGGCGCTTCATCACCACCCAGATGGATGTATTCCGAAGGGAAGAGCTCGGCAATTTCGCTAAGTAACTGGCTAAGAAAGTCCAAGACCTCATCCTTGCCCGCGCAGAGGATATCGTCGAAAATGCCCCAGCTATTGGGAATGCAAAAGTCCTGCGGGAAGCAAGCCAGCTCAGGATAGGCCGCGAGGATGGCCAACGTGTGACCGGGAAGATCGACCTCAGGGATCACCTCGATGCCCAGATCATCGGCATAGCTCACGATTTCACGGATTTCATCCTGAGTGTAGAAACCGCCATGCCTGCTGCCATCAGGCTCTACGCGGTATGCGCCCTTTTCACAAAGGGCAGGAAAGAGCTTGCTTTCGATGCGCCAGCCCTGATCATCCGTGAGATGCCAGTGAAACTTGTTTAGCTTCAGAGCGTTCATGATCCTAAGATAGCGCTTAACGCTGGATACGCCAAAAAAGTGACGACTCACATCCAGGTGCAAACCCCGCCAATCGTATGCGGGATAGTCGATTAGCTCTCTGCAGGCGAGGGTGGATTGGCCATTTTTGGTGACGGTAAACACTAATTGTAAGAGGCTTTGGATGGCGTAAAGAAAACCGTGGTAGGATTTCGCGCTGAGGGTGATGGCATCCTCTGTGATGGATATCAGGTGCATATCCTTGTGAGATGCGGCCAGACGCGGCATGCTGTGGAAACGGACGAGGCTTTCACCGGTGCAGGGTTCGGGCATCACGCGAAGCCAGGATGCTGCCAGAAGCTGTGCCAGACGCGGATCAGGACAGCTCTCGATCCTCAGCTTGCCTGGTTTGTGGCTCCCAGAAGTGCCATTGCGGACTTCTCTGGGAATAGGGATCATGCTTCCAGCTCCAAGCGCAAGGTAATGATCTCAAAGGGTTTAGCCTCTATCTCTTCATCCGGTGACAGCTCTTGGAAGGCTTCTTCCAGCATATTGCACTTGGTGATTTTGGTGATGGCCTGATGGCATAAGAGCCGATCCGAAGCAGAACAACCCAGAGGCTCAAAGCAGCGCAGGATCAAGCCTTGGCCATCTTCGGCGGGCTTGATTTGCTTGATGATCAATCTGCCTTGGGCAAAGCGGAACAGGCTAAAGGCTGGCAGGATGCTGTCTTTGGCACTCTCACAGGATATCAAAGCTGTGCCAAAAGCGTCTGCGATTTCCGCTACGTGGGCTTCGGTGAAAGGCAAAGCGTGGCAATAGAAGGCATAGCTGTACTCCTGCGTGCCCAGATCCGCATGGGGATCAACATCGGCAGGACTGCGTAGCAAAGCCATCTCCATGGTCTTTTCATGCACAGAGTAGCCGTATTTCTCGCAGCAGATCAGGCTGCATCCATGCCTGGCATCAGAGAGATCGATGAAGCCCTGCGCGGGAAACTCGAATCTGGCCCTATCCCATTGATTGCGAGGTTTGGTGGGACGTTGCACGCTGCCCATCTGAACTCCGCATGTGGCATAATCCACAGCTATATCCGGGCTGAAAGAGAGGCGCAACATCTTGTGATGCTCTTGCCAGTTTACCTTGTGCTGAAAACGCAGCATGCGTTCACCGGGATTGAGGCTTATGCTTTGGTGAATCTCAGAATTGCCGATCCTGATGGCGTGGCACACTTCTGACTGCCCGTTCTTCATGCTGAGGGCAGAGATCAGCTCTGTGCTAAGCGCTTTTTGGGGGCGGGTTTCTCGATAGAAGTGGTTGATATCCCAGGCTCCCCAGTTATTGGGTTCATCCTCCCAGAGCAGCAAGAGATTGGATTCTTCTGCCAGCAGTTCGCATTCGCTTTCTTTGTCAAAGATGGAGATCACGCTGCCTGTGGCTGAGATTCTGGCCAGCAGATATTCGTTCTCCAGTTTGATGCAACCGTCCGCGTCAGGACTGATGCTTTCGGGTGTTCGGGCTGCGTCATCGGTGGGGAATAGGTGAATCCTGCCCCAATTGAGGGATTCGAGCCTGATCAGCATTTTCAGCAGTCCATCCTGTTCATGGTAATCTATTATGCTGCATGCTTCTCCGACGGGAGTAAAGCTATCTTTTGGAACTGGAAACTGTAGCCATTGAGTGTTCTCTCCGGCAGCAGGATTGAAGACCAGATAGCAGCCTTCATCTGCTTTGCCTGCAAGGCTTTCAAGGGATTTGGCGATCAGGCTGTCCAGAGTGCTAAGGTTTTGAGTTCCCATTTCCAGGGCGTCCTTGTAAACATGGCCGATGGAGCTTCCGGGCAGGATATCGTGGAATTGCAGCAACAGCGTATCTTCCCAGATGCGTTTGAGCAAAGTATCCGCTTCGCCTTCCTTTAAGCTGGGTACTGCACCCAAAGCCAATAGGGTTTCGGCAGTGCGCAGTTTGTTCTCACACAGGTAGTTCTGCTTCTTCATCCGGGCTTGCGTGGTGTATGTGCCACGGTGAAACTCCAGATAGAGTTCGCCATACACCTTGGGTAATAAGGCCGGATCAAGCGTGTCGTAATAGCTCAGGAAATCCTCAGCTTTGGCAAACTTGAACTTCGAGCAGCCTTCGAGGTTTCCCAGACGCAGACCATACTCGATGTGATTGCGGGTGGTCCCGCCACCGCCATCTCCGATGCCATATAGATTCAGAAAGCCATCCGCGAGCTCAGCCTGAGCAAAGCGTGATTCCGTTGCCTGAAAGGCGGAAGGGTTGTTTGAGAAATTGTAGTCATTAGTGGGCAATTGCTGGGCTCTCACCTCGCTGCCATCGATGCCTTGCCAGATGAAAAGGTGGTGAGGGAAGGGGTTGCTCTCGTTCCAGGAAAGCTTTTGGGTCACGAAATGCTCCACCTTGCAGCCCTTCATCAATTGTGGCAGATTGGCGCTGAAACCAAAGCAATCCGGCAACCACAGATAGTTGGGCTCAATCCCGAACTCACGCTTGAAGAAGGCTTTGCCATACATGAACTGACGGATGATGCTCTCACCCCCGCTGAGATTGGTGTCAAACTCCACCCAGGACGCGCCCTGCACTTCCCATCTACCCAGCTTAACCTGTTGCTTCACTTCGTTATACAAGCCGGGATAGAGCTCTTTCATCCATTGATAGAGCTGTGCCTGCGAGGCTCCAAAGACGTATTCCGGGTAGCTTTCCAATAGCCTGAGGGCATTGGCAAAGGTTCTGCCACCCTTGCGCTTGGTCTCACGGATAGGCCAGAGCCAGGCCAGATCCAGATGGGCATGTCCCACACTGTAAGCTGTAAGCGCGCTGGCATTAGCAGGACGGCTAAGCAGTTCTTGCGAGATGGCTTTGGCTTCAGAATGTCCCTTGCCTTCGTCCCAGATATTGCAGATGCGGTTTAGGCCATAGAGGATCTTAGCTCTGCGCACGGAGCCTTCGCCCAGGCTTTTGGCTAGATCAAAAAGGATTTCCAGATCGATGTAGAGCTGATAGAGCTCTTCATCATAGGCCACCAGTGAGCATTCCTTGAGCTGATAGTTATCTTTGCCACTGCCAAAGAGATCGTTAGCAGCAGCTTCGATCAAAATATCATATCTGGTTCCTGGCACAGCGGAATCCGATAAAGGCACAAAGTACTTCGCGGCATTGTGATACCAATCCACTTTTGGGGTAAGCCCCTGGAAGGGTGAACCATCTTTATAGACACAGGCTTCGCCATCGCAATCAAAGAAGAGCCCCACGCGTTTGCCGGCAAGCTGAGGATCGATGGTAGCCTTTACCCTGAACCAGGCACTGCCCCAAGCCTGAGACCATGTTTCTGAAATGGCGATATCCTGCCAGGTTAGTTCGTCCAGAACGAGGATCGGGATCGGACTTGTAGCATTATGCGTGAAGCTGGCTGTCGCGGGATACTTTCTGCCATGCACATTGTCCTTTAAACGCTTGATAAACTTAGCGATGCGTTCCAGGTGGATCTTTTCGTTTTGCATTATTTCTCCATGGGGATCACGATCCCCTTGATAATGATATTTTGGAAGAAGATGAAGATGCCCAAAGTTGGCACTGCCGCAATCACCAGGGCCGCATAGCCCACTCCCGGGCTGGCACGCTGCATCAGCTCGTAGATGTGCACCATCAGGGTCCACATCGAGCGATCCTGGCAAACGATGAAGGCAAAGAGGAAATTGCGGTAAGCCGCGTTGAAAGCGCCCAGAGCGATCACTGCCAGGATCGGTTTGCTGAGAAAGAGCGTAAATTGCCAGAAGAGCCTAAACTCACCGGCACCATCGATGCGCGCGCTCTCGAAGATCTCGGAAGGCAGGCTATCAAAAAAGCCCTTGAGCAGGAAGATGAAATAGCCGTCAGCAGCAGCAGGCAAGACCAGGGCCCAAAAGGTATTCAGCAGGTTCAAGCGCTTCAGCATCAGGAAGTTCGGAATCCCCATCACCATTGCCGGGAAGGCCATGGTGAGCATGAAGAGCATGATGATCTGATAGCTGTAGCGCGGTTTGAACCTACTCAGAGCGTAGGCCGCGAGGGGATTGACCGTGATGGCAAACAGGATGGAGAGCAAGACATAGATACCGGTATTGCGCAGTGAGCGGGCATCAGCCAGCATCTGATCAAAGGCCATGGCATAGTTGCGCCACATGAACTCTCTACGGATCGCACTCTTGCGTTCTGTGAAAGCATAGTAATCCTGCTCCTGGGCAGGAAAGGGTATATTCGCAAAGCTGCTGTAGCTCGTTCCGGCAGCTTGATTGAAGCTCTCAATATCAGGGTATTGCTCTCTCAGATACTGACGAAAGTTCTCAGCGATGCTCTTGATCCTGATCTGCTCCGGGCCGGCAAGATTCTGGATAAAGAAGCTCAGATCTTCCACCAAAGCTCCGCTATCAGGCAACCGCGCAGGGATGGTGATCTCAGAAAAGGACTGATAGTCTGTATTCCAGGTGGTATTCAGCAGTTCCAGACTGCCATACTTTTCCTGCGCCAGCTTCCGAAAAGCGCTTTCCGCTTCTTTCTGCAAGCCCAGATGCTGGATATTCAGCACCTCACAGGCATAGTGCAGCCAGTGTTCGCGCATGGGATCACCCACAGCAGGACAGGAAACCGGCAAAGTGATCTGATCCCAGCTCTCGTAAGCAGTGCCGTGGAATTGGTTAAAGTCCTCCAGGCCATTGACATAGTGCGGGATCAGTACATTGTTCACAAAGCTGCCATCGGGATTTACAAAGAGCCGCATCCAGGGCGGGCTTGCTGCTTTGAACTCTCGAAAACGTCCCAAATACCCATCACTACTGCTCACGAAGTTACGCCGGAAGATCTCTTTTTCTTCCACCACGATCTCTTCCCAGCTGGCTGCACCTGTATTGTAACGGCGGTTAAACTCCCCGATGTCATTGTTATTCTCCCTGCGCAAGATACGGCGATATTGCCTTTGCGCCAAGGGATAAACGCCCCGTCCATAGTGCTCTGCCACATAGAAACTATACAGTGAGTAGCTCTGAGGATGTTCAAGCAAAAAGTCCTGCCAATGCTGCCCGATCACAGGGCAGGGATCCGGGGGTAAACGCACTTCCGCAAAGGATATCCAGCTGCCGGGATAGTTATCCATCAATCTGCTGCTTTCTTCGTTGTAACGGCTTTCCAGGTATTTCTGATACAGGGCTTCGTCATCATAAAAGTAGCGCGGAACCAGGCTTAGTCGCGTATTGTCCACCGCGCTTTTGAAGGAGGAAGAGATCATCAGCATAAAGGGATAGATCATGGTGATCGCGCCTATTAGCAACACTATATGCAAGATAGTATTGAGCAGGATCACCTTTCGGCTGCGACGTCCCACTTTACCGATGATGCTCATTGGTCACCATCCTTCACCGTGCGGAACTCCATGCGCGATATATATTTGATCTGCAACACGGTAAAACCCATGAGCAGCAGACTCAGCATCCAGGCCATGGTGGTGGCCAGGCCAAACTTCAGATACAGATAGGCCTTTTCAAAGATCAAGAGATCCGCCACGCGGGTGGCTTCATTAGGCCCGCCAAAGGTCATCACCAGGATAAAATCGCTGGATTGCGCGGCCACGATGAAGGCCGCGATGAGCTGGATAATGATCAAGGCTTTGAGGCTGGGCACAACGATATAGCGTATCTTGGAGATGAATCCCGCGCCATCGATCTCAGCTGCTTCATAGAGCTCATTGGGAATATTTTTGAGCGCGGCAAGATAAATCAGGCTACCAGGACCCATGCCGGCCCAGACGCTGGGGATCACCACGCAAAGCATGGCCAGGGATTCGTTCTGAATCCATCGGCTTTTAGGCAGGCCAATGGCCATCAAAATCTGGTTCAAAGCCCCGGCATCTCCGGGATTGTAGAGCAGCTTCCAGAGATATATCACGATCACCCCACTGATCACCGCGGGTAAATAGTAAATCACGCGATAGATCAATTTCCCATGGCTCACTTCTTGCAGCATGATGGCCAGGATGATCGGAGGCACGAAGCCCAATCCAAGAGATAAGCCCATGTAAAACAAGGTCTTACCCACAGAAGCCCACCAAGTGGGGTCATAAAGCACTTCGGCAAAATTGGCAAAACCGATGAAGGGCGAGGATCCCACCAGATTGTAATCCTGAACCGCCATCACGCTACCGGAGATCATCGGCACATATTTCCAGACGAAGATGCTGATCACCGCAGGAGCCAGCAGCAAGGCAGTCCACGCCATGTATCTACCGCTCATGCGTTTATTGCTTTTGTGCTCCGGACTCAGGATTTTCCACACCCGCCAGAGCGTGAAGAGAAAGGCAAAGATGATCAGAGCTGCCACCACGGCGGCCAGGCGTTCGCGCTTGACTTTCACATCTTTCGACAAGGTGCCGATCATCTGGGCATTGGTGCGTTCTTGAGCGCTATTGAGGATGGAGGCGATCCGTGCTCTTCTGGTTTCCGGATCAGTGCCCAGGCGTCCGGAGAGTTCCAGCCCGATCAGCTCATCCAGAGGATAGGTCATAAACTCATATACTTTCTGGCAGTTATCTCCAAATGGTTCGGGCTTGCCTTCGCGCATCGCGGTCTCAAAGGTCTCCAGCCAGCCGGAGGGCGCGTAACGCAGATATTCCTCATAACCGTAACGCTTTAGGAACACAGGGTTTTGCATGCGGCCAAAGCCGTTTTCGATCATTACTTTGAGCCGGATTTGCCGCGCTTCCTCGCTATCGTAAAAGCGGATATATTTCCAGGCTGCTTCGCGCACTTGCTCCGGATCCCGATCCCCCACTCCGGCATTATTGGTGATCCCGGCCCCACTGAAGATGCCCATCATGCGGCAATTGATCTCACTGCCACCTTGTCCGGAAGGGCCTGCCGGACTGGGCGCGAAACCATAGAGATTGGGATCATAGCGTCCACCCATGTTTTGCTGGGAAAGATAATCCATGCGCATGCCGATCTTGCCATCGCTCCACAGGTGTCCCCAATCCCCATCCCTTTGAGCATAGCCGCGTTGACTCCTGCCACTGGCGTCCTGCCAGGGCTCGGTGGCCAAACGCAGGTAATACTCCATGGCGGTGATGCCGGCTTCAGAGGCAAAGCTGGCTCGCCACTGCTCAGTTTCAGGGTCATAGACGACGGCGTCCCCACCGGCAGCCCACAAAAAGGGTAGCCAGTCATAAGCAGCTTGTGGCCCGATCGCCAAAACTGTGCCATAAGTCCCTGAAGCAGGATCACTTATACGCTTTGCGTAATCCAGAAACTCGTCCCAGTCACGCGGTGGAACATTCGGATTCAAGCCCACCTTTTTGAAGAGATCCTTGCGATACATCAGCACGCGCACCAGAGTCTCATAGGGCAAAGCCCAGACCCGCTCTTGCTGATCCCCCTTCTTTTTGCGGCGAATCACCTGCCACACAGGCTTTTCCACGCGCAAGTCCATCGCTTCATCGCTTTCGTGACGGATGAATTCATCCAGGGGATAGAGCAGATTGTTTTGGATGTAAGTATCGCTTTGGCGGAAGTTTACATATAGGATGTCCGGCGCTACACCGCCGGCAATCGCCAAAAGCGGTCCGGAATCCAGATCCATGCCTTCGATCTTGATGCCGGAAAAGGCCTGCAGCTCTATCTCTGGATACTTTTCCCGAAAAGCTGCCACCACTGCCAGGTTTGCCTTGCTATAGGCATCGGTATGCCGCGGATCGGGAAGCTCAAACACCTTGATTACTATTGGTTTAGCAGACGCAGAGAGATAGCCCGCGTTGAGGCTAAATAGGAGACATAAAACCAGAATCAAGCGCTGTTTCATCACTTGGCCAAGCCAATTGAGCCAAAGCCTTTTGTCAAGCACGAAAAGCGGGAGATTCAGTACAGGCGCTCGCCGTACCGCCTATTGCCCTTACCACGAATGATCACGAATGAAAGATCACGAATGGGCACGAATGGTGGGGTTACAGAGCTCGAGGCCTGCACCAATTGTGGAAGTGGCATCTTGCCGCTGCAGAGTGGACGCGACATCTTGTCGCACAAAACCAAAGGTCAAGATGACGTTTCCACCATCAAACGTCAAGATGACGTTTCCACCATCAAAGGTCAGGATGACGTTTCCCCCATGTTTCGTCTTTGTTTTAGTCCCTGCTTACTCCATGATTCCCTCATAATATGAGGAGATTATGAGGTAAACCAAGGCCAAGCATGGCTTCAATCAATGAGGGCGAACCGGGGGAGCAGTTCCAGCCGCCAATCCGCGCTCCTCTTGATAAAAATCTGAACATCGAAAACAACTTGACAATATTCTCTGGATATATACAGCTGCAATTATCCCAAAGCTTCCACGCGCAGGATAGCCGGGAAGCAGGTCATCTCTTGCTCAAGGGAGGTATCAGATGAAAGCGAAGTTCAGAATATTGTGCAGCATCCTCTTGCTGACTTTAATCGGCATCTCCGGAAACAGCTGTGAAAATCGTGGCATCCTGGCCAGGATCAATCGTGACGGCATGGATTTCAAGGTGCTGAGAAATATCAACATTACGAACGATTTTTTGTATGGAGAGTCCTCAGATTTCCATGGACATTGTGCCATGCCCACAGAGCGGGTCTTGCTTCGTTTTTCAAGCTATTTTGAGATTATCGATTTTCAGGGCAGACTGCGCTATACAAAAAATGGCTGGCTCAAAAATACTCCTGTCATATCCCGCGATGGGAACTATGGCTTTCATGGCCAACACAAGTTTTTCCTAAACGACGATCCGGCGCAGGAAAAAGTGATTCCTGACGAAGTGTTTAGCGGTCGAAACCTGATGAATGTCTCAGACGATAATCGCTATTGGTGCCTGCTTCGCTACAGCGGAAGCACCAGCCCAGAAGTCCTGATCTGGGATGATCAAAATCAGAACCATCAAACCCTGACGATCGAAAATGCCGACTATAACACCAGAGCCCTTTTTGCTGCCTCAAAAGGGAAAATCTATTACAATCGGATGGGTTCCATCTACGCGATCAATCCGGATGGCAGCGGCTGGCACAGCATCCTGATGGGTCAAAGTACATGGCAATATACCGTTTCCCGGCTGATCGAAAGCGAAAATATCCTGCTCTTCAATGAGCGAACAACCGGACTTAACAGCCTGTGCAAGATGGATCTGGATACCCATGAAGTGCAAGTATTGGCAGATGATGTAGTCAGCTATGATTATGCTCCATATAGCAAGGAATTATACTACATAGCAAACAGCACGGTGTGGTGCTATAATCTGGAATCGGGCTTGCGCCGACGCGTGTATCAGGGTAAAAAACACAGTTTCGACCTCAGCCATGGCATCGCTTGCAGCTGGGATGGGGACTATCTGTTTTTGGCTGGGAAAGTGCCCAAATAGGGAGATGATTCGAGTTTCAGGAAGCCCATAGGATTCGACACGTCTCGTGTCGAGCGAGGCCGACATTAGGATTCGACGCGTCCTCGTGTCGACGGAACGATTTCCGTTAAAGTAAGCGACTCCGTCGCTTGTGCAGAAGAGACGTCTGCAATCCTATCCCTCCGCTTTCATGGTCGGTGGCGAAAGCTGGCTTTCTGTTAAGTTTAGATTGTGGAGATATACCACAGTACAGGCGGTCGCGGTACCGCCTAAGCTATATTAATTAAATGGCGCTTCAGGCGAGCGCCACTACCGAGAGCGCCACAACGAACACACATCGCTTTCTCCTGAAGCTCCCAAGAGTCACTCAAAGGCCTCCTGAACCACACTCAAGAGGACTTCAGGAGACTTTCAGGTGGCGTTCAAGCCAGCAGAGGGCTGGGGATTGGGTAAGGCGGAATAAGGAAAAGGTTAAGACGGAAATTGCATTAACCCGAAACGATGAATGTGGGTATCCATGGCCGTTTATCTCGCAAACAAACCACTAAAAAACGGATTCATCATGCGCAGTTGCTTGACAGGTTCGGCAAAAGTCAAAAAAATGCTTGACGCAAAACCGCACTTTGATAAGATAAGAAGTATAATCAGATTATGGAGAACAGATGGTTACGAGACCTGTGGTATTCGCTTGTCTTTTTTTGGTCTTATTAGGCTGTAGCGAGCGGAGATTTAATAATCCAGTTGATCCGGAATTTATCGATCAAAATCTGCTGGCGCCTTCAGAGATCAGTGTCAGAGTAGCAGATGTGAACGTTTTGGAGCTCAGCTGGGAAGACAGTGAGTTCGAAGATGGCTACCAGATATCTCGCAGTAAGGGAACGGAGAATTTTGACCTGGTAGCAAGCCTTCCGGAAAATAGCACTCAGTGGCAAGATACCGATGTAAGCATCGACAACACTTACAACTATCGCATTAGCGTGACGAATGATCAGTTTACCTCAGAGCCTTCTTCCACGGCATCTTTTTCCTATCGGCTTCTGGCCCCAAGCGGGCTCACGGTAAGCCAATTAGCGGATCATCAAATACTTCTGGAGTGGGAGGATACCAACCACTTTGAAGAAGGGTATCTGATCGACCTGAAAGTGGGAAACGGAGAATGGCAGGAAGCTATTGCATATATAGAAGCAAATACTAATAGCTGGATCTACTATGTATCTGTTGCCACTAACCCTGTTCATTACTGGAGGATGAGGGCATACTATGGGCCTTTGCAAAGTGCTTTAACAAATGACGTATCTTTAACTGTGGCAGCAGCCACATTAGATCCTCCTGGTGGTGTTTACACATCACACACAAATGTCACAATATCATCTGCCACCTTAGGTTCCACAATCCATTACACCACAGACGGATCGGAACCTACGGAATCCTCTGCGATGTATTCATCTCCGATAGCAGTGACTAAGAGCATTATCATCAAAGCAAAAGTATTCAAGGGCGGTTGGAGCGCATCTGCAACAAGCACTGAGAGTTATATCCTTATTCATGCAAACATGGTTCATGTTCCAGGCGGTACTTTCAGCCCAACAGACACATATACTGTGACTCTGTCTTCTTTTTTCGTTGGCAAGTTTGAAGTGACACAAGCTGAATACCAGGACGTGATGGGGGTTAATCCATCGCATTTTCATGGCTATGGAGCAAACACAGACAACCCTGTAGAGCAGGTAACATGGTTCAATGCCATAGAGTATTGTAATCGGCTTAACATACAGGAGGGGCTAACGCCGTTTTATAGTTACAGCAGCTATGGCACCAATCCAGATAACTGGCCTGCCGGCTGGAATACCGATAATAACAATCATCTAAATGTTTCCTGCAACTGGTCAGCTACCGGTTACCGTTTGCCTACCGAGATGGAGTGGATGTTCGCAGCCATGGGCGGCAACCAAAGCCATGGCTATACCTATAGTGGTAGCAACAACATCGATACAGTGGCATGGTATGTCGCAAACTCAGAAAACCGTTCTCATGTAGTGGGAGAGCTAAACCCTAACGAGCTGGGTACTTCAGATATGAGCGGTAATGTTGAGGAATGGTGCTGGGATATCTATGGTAGCTACCCAAGTGGTTCACAAACTAATCCTACGGGAGCAAACAGCGGACTTGGCCGTGTAGCTCGGGGTGGTAGCTGGTTAAGCAGCACTAGCGGTTGCACCTTATCGAATCGTAGTAGCTACGGTGCGACTGGCATAATCAGTCAAGTCGGTTTTCGCATTCTCAGGACATATCCTTGATGAAGCATGCACAGGACTCTGTAACTGAAGACAGAGCAGTTGCTACGTATAGGTTCATAAATATGAGATACTTAATGATATCCCTTATGCTCCTGCCAATTCTCTTGGCAGCCCAGCTAAAGGAGTTTGAGATCAGAGAAATTCCAGCTCCACCCGGGATTGCTCTGACCATTGAGCATCCGGATTGTGCGCAGCTCATTATCCATAGCACGATAGTGGGTCTTAGCTTTGAATCGAACATGGCCGGCATCCGGGAGCAACGGCATATCGCCAAAGAGGACAAATACCTGGTATTTATCTTGCCCCAAAGACAGATTATCTCAGTCAAGGCGAGCGGCTTTATCGAAGCCCAGCTTGGCGCTGCTTTCACGCTTGGGGCCAAGGAACGGAAATACTTCAGCATTGCCGACAAAGTGATCAATAGCGGATCAGACAAGGGCAGTTTTGTCCTTAGCAGTGTTCCCTCCGGTGCCCAGATCATCATCGATGGCTTTCCCGGCTTTCGGGAAAAGACACCCTACCGCTTTGATGACTATATGGCAATGACCTATGCGGTGACCCTGAAATTACACGGATACGAGGATTATCGCTACTCGATGCAGATCAGTTCAAACCGGCAAGGTAGCGCCACTTTGGAGCTCAAATCCGCTTTTGCCGAGTTGGTTGTGATCTCCAGTCCTCCGGCAGAGCTGTATCTGAACGGAACCAGCAAGGGTAGCACTCCGCAAAACTTTCAGGGAGCTAATGGAGGCTTGGCTCCCGGTGAATACAGGATATTGCTAAAGAAAGATAGATATCAGACTATAGAGGAAACCCTGGTGCTTCAAGCTGGGGATAGTATCCAAAAGCGTTACGCACTTTACCCGCTCTTCACCGAAGCGTTCATCCGCTCCGAACCTCCAGGCAGCTCGGTATATATGAACAACAATCTGCTCGGTGTTACTCCGCTGGATCTGACGGGGGCAGAAAAAGGCCTGGATGCCGGAACTCATACTATCAGAATTGTGCCCCGGCAAGAATATCTAAACATCATCGAAAGCCAGGTGGAGCTAAATGCCGGCGAAGTTTTTTCCCGAACTTTTTCCCATGAGGATCAAAGGCGCTGGTTGGGGATCAGGGTGAGCGAAACACCATTTGAAGCTTATTTGGATGGGATCAGAGTGCCTGAACTTGAGCTGGGCGACGAGATCGAGCTAGAATCCGATACCTATGCCCTAAGGGTGATATACACCGGCAAAGACAGAGATAAGTATCCCGTTTATGAGCAAAGTGTACGCCTTTTACATGGTGAACGGCGAATGCTAGACGTGCAGTTCAACGCTTTTAGGGCGAGTCTAAAGCTGCTGTCGGACTATTCAGATGTGAAGCTTTTGATAAAAAACAAACACACTGGCCATAGAGTTTTCAAGGGAAACACTGATGTCGCTATCGAGCTCTTTCCGGGCAGATATGAAGTACTGGCCAGCAAACGCCATTTCAATAACCTTGTGCAGGAGATCGAAGTAAACAGCGAGCCAGAGCAGCTCTTTGAGTTTAATCCTGTCTTCAAAAGCAACAAGACCAAAGCTTATCGCAACGAGATGTTGCTATCGATTGGTACCGTGGCAAGCTTGGGAGCTCTCACATATTATTCATGGCAGAAATCAGAGGCTTATTATCGGGATTATCTGGCTACCAGCTCCAGTGCTCAGGCAGAAACTCTGCGCAAGCAGACCAAAGATTGGGATATAAAGACACAAATCCTGATAGGCGCCGAAACTGCGGCTACACTTTGGCTGAGTAATGCCATCATCAAATATATCCAGATTAAAGGAATGGACGCGGAAGTAAAACGCATCCAGCGTTTTGATAGCAGATTATGAGAAAGCTACTTATCATCGCATTCCTTTCTTTGTTCGTGATGGCTCATGCGCTGAAGCCGCAGCAGCGAGCCATTGAAATCAAGATGGCAGATAAAGATTATTGGTGGGGAGAAAGTTTTGATCTGGCCCGAAACATCAAGAGCCCGGAAGCCAGGCAGGCCATTAGGGATAGAGCTCTGGCCGATCTGAACAACAGTATCCGTACATTTGTCTTTGCCAGGATCGAGCACGAAGAAAGTGAACAGGATGGCAGAATCAGCTCTCTTACTACCAAAAGCATCCAAATCAGCTCCGCTCAATATCTGCAAAATGTACGCTATTTGGAATACACCGCATCTAAGCGCTTTTATGTGTTGACCTATCTTCACAAGGAAGATTATGCTCGGAGCCAAAATGAATCTATAGAGCGGATCCACGCCCTCCTCAATACCGCAATCTTACGAGAAAAGCAGGGGGATGAAGGATACTTTACGGATTACCTGAAGTGCTATTTATATGCTCAGGGCATCACGCAAAGCGTTACACACGATAATATGGAGCTTAGTTCATGGTTGCGCAGCAAGCTCATGGATATGCTAAACTCCTTTGACATTTCTGCTGAAATCACAGGACCCCCAAGCAGCTCCAGCTATCCATTCACATTTGAGACCAATACTCCCCAGACCGCGAATGCGTTGTTGCTGAGTGTGCCAGAGCTGGGGTTTCAAGATCTAAAGATGGTACAAGGAAGGCTAAATCTCTTTTATGATAAAGAACCATCCCGGCAAATTCCAGAGCTACAGGTAATCCTCAAACCAGACATCAGAGATCTTGAAACTGATCCTTATATCAGCGATGGCGCAAAGCAACTACGCTTAAGTGTCACGAGGAGGATTAGTCTGGATTTTTCGTCCTTTATCACAGTTGATTGGCAGCATCAGAGTGATGGTCTGCATACAGTGTTTACTCCGATCATTAGGGGGATCAGCCTGGCCGGGGTGACTTGGGATCTGGGTGATGGCAGCGCGTTAAACGCATTTGATAAGCCCATCGGGCATCATTATGCCCAGGCTGGAGAATACGAAGTGATCATGCTGGTCAATAGCGAACTCAGCATCCGGAAAAAGATCATAGTCAAGGATGGTGCAAGCCCAGCCCCTATCGTAATCAGGGAAAACACACCTATCATTATCGATAATCATGATCAATCACTTGTAAAAGGCCAGGATGATAAACTGCGTGATATTAGGGAAATGAGCCAGTTACTAACTTATCTGAAAGAGCAAACAAGAATGGGAGAGTTGGTGTTTGGCCCGGTGAAGCATGGTACTGATCTCAGGACTGCCTGGGTAGTTATTTTTGATCGCAAAGGAATGCGAGTAGCTCTGCTGGAGCCGCAGGGTGATTCTCACGTCGATGTCGACAGTAAAGAAGAAGTAGCAGAAATTGCAAAACGATACCACGGTAAACAGGGCTTCTATATTCGCTATATCGGAGAATGAATGAAGAGTTACATAGCTTGTATTCTGGCGTTAGCTTTATTGGTTACAGTTCTGCCGGCCAAACACCGCACTGAAGTGTTTCTAAGCGGAGTGCAGAGCGATACTCGACAGCATGCGATGCAAAAAGCGATCAGCAGCCTGCTCAGCGAAATCAACCGAGCATATTTTGCCAAAGGGAAGTTGCAGCTTGCGGGGCTGAACATAGGCCAAAATACTGAAAAAACTCTGCTTGAGATGTGGGACAGCAAATCCTTTTATTGCCCAGAATACCAGATATTCCAGATTCTCATTGGCCGTAGCGATGGGCTCTTTGAAGTGCGCGGAATTCCTATCTTTTACAATCGGAAATCACAGGAGCTTTTCGAAGACGAGCTTGTGCTTACTCTAAACCATGAGGGACTGATAGTGGACTTGCGGGTGGCTCTGGAAAAGGAGCAGTATCAGCGGATGTTTGATCAGGTCAACACCTTGCAAGACAAACAATTGTATGAGATAGTGTTAAATTTCGTGGAAGACTATCGCACGGCCTATAATCGCAAGGACATCAATTTTATCGACAAAGTCTTCAGTGATGATGCCCTTATTATTGTGGGGCGCATCATCAATACCAGAGAAGCTTTGCCGGATAATTTGGGACTAACAAAGCTAAGCGCAAACAAGGAAGTCAGCTACTCCCGTCTGAACAAAACCCAGTATATCAGAAACTTGCGTTCATGCTTTATAAAAAACAGCTTCGTCCGGATCGAGTTTTCTGATTTCCGGGTACAGAGACATCCCATTCACGATTTCGTCTTTGGGGTTCAGATCCACCAAAAGTGGCGATCTTCCAGCTACAACGATGATGGATATCTGTTTCTGGTGATTGATCTGCGGGATGTGAGCGAACCCTTGGTCTGGGTGCGAACCTGGCAGCCGGAAAAGAGCATCAACCCAAGTGAGGCATTTGAATTGGGAGATTTTATCATCGAGTAAGCGAGGCCGGAATATCCTCGACGAAATCGGATGTTGCTTGAGCTAAAGGATCACTTCAAATTCACCAATGTCCCGAATGGGTGCCAGCAGAGGGCTGGGGATTGGATCAAGATGAGATCATGTGGCAGTCATAGGCAGCCTGAAGGAAGTAGTTGACACAAATCACGGATTCGGGAGCCTTTACCTTGAACCTGAAGATTTTGGAGAAAAAATGCTTATAAATGGAACACAATACCGTTCAGTGTGGTTTGAACATGGCCACCTGAAGATGATAGATCAGAACAAACTGCCGCTGGAATTTGGCATCAAAGAATACGCAAATTACCTGGAAGTAGCAGCTGCAATTCGAGAAATGACGGTGCGCGGAGCTCCTGCCATCGGAGCCGCAGGCGCATTTGGCATGGCTTTGGCAGCGCTTTCTGCTCCGGATGAGAAGTTTCGCAGCTATCTCAGAAGCGCGCGCGATGAGCTGATTTCCACGCGCCCCACCGCTGTGGATCTGTCCATCGGAGTGAATTATGTGTATGAAAGCGCGCTGAAGTTTATTCCCGATCTGCCCCACGCGCGTCAGGTGAGTGTGTTGGCAGCCAATGAGTTTGCCAATAAAAGCGCGGATGATTGCCTGGACTTGGGAGTCGTGGGCGCTGCGATCATTCCGGATGGAGCGCGCATCCTTACTCATTGCAATGCCGGAGCTTTGGCCACTGTGGATCATGGCACGGCGCTTTCGGTGATCCGGCAGGCGCATAAACAGGGCAAAAACATCTTTGTGTATGTGGACGAGACCCGTCCCCGCTTTCAGGGCGCGCGGTTGACCGCCTATGAACTGGAGCAGGAAGGCATTCCGCATGCCATTATCACTGATTCCGCGGCCGGCTTCTATTTCTGGAAATCTGAGATCGATGTGGTGATCACCGGAGCTGATCGCGTGTGCCTTAATGGCGATATTGCCAATAAGATAGGCACATACGAGAAGGCTGTGCTGGCCCATGTGCACGAAGTGCCATTTTACATCGCGGCTCCTGACAGCACTTTCGATTTTAACTGCGCCAAAGGCGAGGACATCCCCATCGAGATCCGGGATGAAGACGAGATCAAACGCATCAATGGCAGCTACCTGGCCAATCCGGGTTCTCCTGCTTTGAATCCTTCTTTTGACATCACGCCGGTTAAGTATATCACCGGAATCATCACTCCCAAAGGGATCTTTGATCCGGCTGAGGCCGCGCAGAAGGTGCAACTATGATCATTTGTGACGTTCTGCTCACGGGCGGTAGCTATGTCACCATGGACGCGGGTTTCCGCATTCTGGAAGATCACGATCTGGCCGTCAAAGATGGCAAGATTCTGGATATCTTTCCCACCGGAAGCAAGGACTATCATGCAGCGGAAGAAATCGATGCTACCAATTGCCTGATCACACCAGGCTTCATTAACGCCCACACGCATATGCCGATGACCTATTTCCGGGGCTTGGCGGATGATCTGCCTTTGGAGAAATGGTTGCAGGAATACATCTGGCCTCTGGAAGCCAGGATGATCTCTACTGACTTCGTCTATGACGCGTCACTGCATGCTGCAACTGAAATGCTGATGCATGGCATCACGCTGGCCAATGACATGTATTTTCACATGGGGCAGATAGCTGAAGCATCGATCAAAGCCGGCATGCGGGTGATCGTGAGCGAAGCGATTATCGGACATAACTTTAAGGGAGCTTTGACGGAAATCGGATCGAAGGTTCAGACTTTCAAAGATCAATATGCGAACCAAGCTTTGGTGGATTGCTGTTTGGCTCCGCATGCCATTTATACCTGCTCCCGGGAGATATTGGAGGCTTGTGTCAAAGCTGCGTCCAGGCATGATTTGCTGCTGCATATGCATCTCAGTGAAACACGCCAGGAACGGGATGCATGCTTGAAAGATAATGGGATGCTGCCGATGATGTATCTCTCGAAACTTGGTTTCACAGAGCGAAGATGCGTCTTCGCGCATGGAGTATGGCTGAGCGAGGAAGAGCTGGATTTGATGGCGGGAACATCATGCAGCATAGCGGTTTGCACGGATAGCAATCTCAAACTAAGCAGCGGGATTCTGCCTCTGAAAGCCATCAGGGAACGAGTTATCAAGGCCGTGATGGCCACCGATGGCGTGGCCAGCAACAACAATCTGGACATCCTGCAAGAGCTGAGTACCACCGCAAAACTGCACAAAGCAGTAGCCGAAGACCCGGAGTTTCTGCCTGCCCGTGAGGCCTTTGCCATGCTCACCATCGATGCCGCCAGAGCTTTGGGCAAGGACGATCAGTTGGGTAGCCTGGAAGTGGGGAAAGCGGCCGATCTCTGCATTATTGACATGGGTTGCCTGCAAAGTCATCCGCTGTATAACCCTTATTCCCACTTGGTTTATGCCGTCTCCTCCAGCCAGATACGGGATGTATTGGTGGCAGGAAGGATTGTTGTGCAAAACCATCAACCCCTCTTCATCGATCCTGCGGCATTGATCGATAAGGCTAAATACTGGAAAAACAAGATATTAAGCGAGATAAGATAGTGAAAGCGATAAGCAATAAACGAGCTCTATTTGAGTATTACGTGATCCAAAAGATCGAAGCCGGCATCTCCCTCAAAGGCAGTGAGATCAAGTCCATCCGCAGCGGCAAGCTGAACTTCAAGGATAGCTATGCCCGGATTGTAGATGGCGAATGCATCCTGATGAACTTCCACATTTCACCCTGGGAAAAGGCTTCTTACCAGAACCATGACCCGGAACGCCCGCGCAAACTGCTGCTGCATAAACACGAGATCCGTCGCCTTAAAGCCAAGGTGGAAGAACAGGGCATGACCCTGATCCCGATGGATATCTATATCAATGAGCAGGGCAAGTGCAAGCTCACCATCGCCCTGGCCAAAGGCAAAAAGGTCTATGACAAACGGGATACCCTGCAAAAAAAGGATCTGGCCAGAGAGAAGGAAAGGGAGATTAAGTAGGTGGCAGGTTGCAGGTGGCAGGTGGCAGGTTGTAGGTTGTAGGTAGTAGGTAGTTAGTAAAGGAGTATGGGATGATTGAGAATTACAAGGATTTAATAGTTTGGCAGTAAGCAATGGATTTGGCAGATGAAGTTTATCGGCTTACAAAGGCATTTCCTCACGAGGAAAAGTACGCTTTAACCGATCAGTTGCACAGAGCGGTGGTGTCAATCCCTTCAAACATTGCTGAAGGCAAGGGGCGAACAAGCCTGGCTGAGTATCTGCACTTTTTGAGTATCGCCAAAGGTTCTCTATACGAAGTAGAAACTCAGTTGCTTTTGGCAATCAGGTTTGCCTATATCTCGAAAGAAAGAGCTCAAAAGGCACTGGACTTACGGGAAGAAATCAGCAAGATGCTCTCTGCATTGATTACAAAACTGCGCCAATCCATACAACCCTGACCCCCTGCAACCTGCCACCTGCCACCTGCTACCTGCCACCTGAAACCTGCACCCTAATCCCAGCCGAATGCGAGGAATACTCCGGGGCATAAAGGCATTGAATGGAGGAGATGCCATTGGAGAAATCGCCTTTTTGCATAACTCGCAGGGCATATTCAAAGACGTAAGTTCCTTTGGGCAGGCTTTCGATGAAGAAATTGGTGGCGGCATCGCCGGTGGCTTCATAATACCAGAGGCCATCCTGGCGTTTGTATCCGGAGAGCACATTTATCGGTTCAAAGCCGGAACTGCGCATGTCTTTGAGATGCAGATATTCCATATCCCGATCCGTTCTGAGCTCGATTCGCACCACCACTTTATCCCCCACTTGCAGCCTGTTGCCATCATGCACGAGGTCTAGCACGGGCCCGCTGTCGCTGAGACGTTCTTTGAAAAGCGCTTTCTTCAGGCTAAGGGGAGTTTCAGCAGCAGTGATCTTATCCAGATCTTCAAAGTATTGCCAATACATCGCGCCCCAGGCCGGGCCCTGATTGGGATTACTGATCTTGATGTCCGCTTTCAGGGTGGTGACTTCAGCTGCCGGCCAAACCTGCTTGAAATATCCGGTGCCGGCTTCAGGATTGGGTGTATTTCGCCCTTGTGGCTTGCTAACTGCTTCGCCGTTGATAGTGGATTCAGGGATTTTCATGCCCCCCGTCCGGTTATCGAGCTTCCCATGGGCAACCCAGATGTCCACCGGAAGCGCATCTGTCAGCCAATCCGTACCGTGCATCAACATGGCAAAGCACGCGTCAGCAGTGGCTTTGTGGTTACCCCAATTGTTGGTTTGCTTGTTTTTGAGCAGCCACAAGCGCAGGCCGTCCACACTCTGGGTATCTCCAGTAATTTCGGAAAAGGCTTCGATAAGGATCGTTTGCCTGAGGATGGGTGATTGATACCAATACCATCCACTTTCAGCTTTCCAATACATACCCAGTTCCTCATCATACAGCGCGTTCTCTTTCAAGGCTTTCACGATGCGGATGGCGGTGGCGCTCTCATCCAAGCGATTCAGAGCAAGGGCGATGGCACCCCAGGCATAGAAGTTCTGGCCTTGCCAGTGCTTTTTTGCCTGATCGATAAAGTAATCCACCGCCTCGCGGGATTCCGCTTTGATGGGATTATCGCTAAAGAATGAGCGGGTGTAAAGATACTGAATATCCATGTAGCTCAGGTTGTTACGCTTCAGCATCTTGTGTTCTTTCAGGTAGTCATAGCGTTTCTTGATTTCGGTGTCCAGATAGGGCAGCGCTTTATTTAGCATGGCCGCAATCCTGGGGGCTTGACCCATGTTGCTCACATCTTTGCTCTTAAGCCGGCCAAAGCCTTGCACGATGTTTTGCGTGGTCCAATATGAATCCCGACCAGTAGGAAACCAGGGCCAGGCGCCTGAGGTATTTTGGTGCTTTTCCAGAATGCTCAGAATGGCGTTATATTCCGCGCTGATGTTGTTCGTATCAAAGAGCATACCGATTCTCTGCTTTTGCTCGCTTTCGCTTTGAGCCTCACGCAGCCAGGGGCTTTCCTGCAGCATAATGGATTTGAATTCCCGGTTCTTTTCCAGATTGGAAAGCAGGGCCGGGCTGCCTTTCTGGTTTTTCCACTCTGTAAAGATGCGTTTGTAGATGGGATTGGAGTTCACGATGTGCGAGGCCATGGTGTTTGCATACAATCTATAGAAGGTTTCATCCAGGCTGTCATGGCACTTTTCCATCAGATAGGGCAAGGCCTGCACGGCATACCAGGTGGGGTTTGAAGTGTACTCCAAACTGAGGGCATGGTGGCTCAACGTGTTAGAAGAAGCAGAGTTTTTGAGCTTCTCAAAGCTGTAGTTTTTGGTGCTTTTGCCCCCTACGGGCAAAGGCAGGCTTTCGGTTACCAGCATGCGGTTGGCCAGAATGGGCAAGGTGTGCTCCTCACCATCCGTGAAATCTCCGCTTTTGGCCAGAACTTTGAAGCTGACGGCGTAGAGCGCGTAGGGGATTTTCAAGTCCCAATTTACCACCGTGCTCTCGCCTTTTTTGAGGCTGAAGGTCTGCACGGCATTATTAAGGTTGAAAAGCGAATCAAGCGCTTTTCCGGTAAAAGGATCGAAGAGCTGCAAGAGGCACTGCCCACTGTGCTGCTCATCATCCATAATGGATATCTTGGCCGAAAGCGTGATGCTGTCTCCCTGGCGCAAAAAGCGGGGAGGATTGGAGCTTACCATCAAGGGTTTTTGCGTGAGGGTGATGTTTTGGCTGTGACCGGTTCTCAAGCTGTCCGCGATAGCAAATGCCCGGAACTTCCAGCGGGTAAGGCTTTCGGGCACGGTGAAGGTAAAGCTGACTTCGCCATTTTCATCCGTGTGCAGCTTGGGATAGAAGAAAGCAGTTTCGGCAAAATTGCTGCGAGGGACTATTGCACTAATGTCGGTTGCCTTTGCTGTAAAGTCAGCACTGGTGACCCCTGCCTGAAGAGAAACTATATTTCCGGTACTTGAGAGGGAGGGCTGACCCCCTAAATCCATTGACGAATGTACACGCACCCTACTGTCACCGTAGAATTCGGTATGGGTGCTGATCTCCGAAGCAGATAGTTTGCCATAAAACTCGTAATTATGGCTCAAAACCCCATAATAATGCCAGTTCATCCGTGGAATAGTACGATATTGATATCCTCTTATATCAACCCATTTATTAGGCGAGCCATTAACATTTTTGGTGAAGCCCGGTGCTATCCAGCCTTGATCTTTGCTTCTTTGACCATAGACAAGATTGGGCCAGGTCATCTCGTAGAAGGCATCCAGAGAGGCATCATACATGGAGGCCAGCACTTCCGCGCTCACGTTTTTTCCGTTGTGATCCCGTATCTTCAGTCGCCACTCTTCCTCTTGACCGGGAAGCAACTTATCACGGAAAGTTAGGTATTCGATCTTGAGCTCTTTATTGGTCCAGGGAACGGTGATTTGCTGACTGCGCTGATACAGGCGGCCGTCTTTGATAAAGGTGAAATGCAGGAAGAAATTGCCCCGGTCGGCCTCTGTAACGGGGACGCGGAGGAGCTGCTGTTCCCGGTTCAGATTCAGGATTCTGCTCTCCACAATCTGATGGTTCTTTTCCACCTCAAAGATCACGCGCACATTGTCATAGCCACTGCCGATCAGCACTTGGGCCTCTGCGCCCGGTTCACAGAGCACTTTGATGGGCACGAAGTATTCTGCCATGGGATAGGGCAGTTGTTTTGCTTTGGAATCAAACACGTTGAAGTATTGGATCTCTTTGTAGTCCTTGCCGTTGTGGGATGCCACTATCTCCAGACGATAGCTTCCGGCCGGCCAGGCGCTCAGGCTCTTGATCGCAATCACGCTTTGGGTGGGAGCGTTGAAGGCTCCGGAATATACCTCTCTGGCTATTTCGCGCTTTTCCAAGGCGTCTTCATTGCCATAGATGGAGGTGGGGAATGCTTTGCGGAACTCGGATCGGGATAGATAGTTACGGTTTGGCGCGTTCCAGAGACGGCTTTTCTGGATGTGATCCGGATGCTTGAGCAGGTAGATACTCAGCTTTCCCTCGCTGACGATGGGCTCTTCGTTGATGTTCTTGCTGCTGATGGCCAGTTGCAGGCCGGAGCCTTGTTTATCGATGTATTCGGGAACATCCGTGCTCAGGATGAGATCCCGTTCACCGATGTTCAAGCTCAGACTGCCACTGCGGGTTTCGCCATTGAGATCGGTAACCACAGCCTCTATCTTGTAGCTATAAAAGGGGCTGTATTTGGGTAGATTATCGGGATCGCCCTCTGCGAAAAAGGTGATCGTAAAGCTGCCATCTGCGTTGGTGACAGCATTGCCACCCAGAATCTCTTTTTCAGCAGTTTCCGGCCTTGAGCCCCACCACCAGTACCAGTGGGGATATTTTGCTTGGCGACTGACGCGGTATTGCACATTGGCATTATCGATGGCTATGCCGGCATAGGACATCGCGTGACCTTCCAGAGTTACCTGTGAACCAAGGGAGTAGCTGTGTGTAGGCTGGGCCAGGCTAACTTCAAAGCTGGGTCTTTTGTATTCTTCCACCTTGATTTCGATAAAGCCGTTGCTTCGTTTATTGTTGCTAAACACTCCGTTAGCACCGATAGTCCAGGTTCCAGTTCGGCGATCTTTCGGGATCACAAAAGAAGCGTCAAAGCTGCCGTATTCGCTAATGGAAATGTTCTTCAGATTACTCACCGGTTGGCGGTTCACATCCTGTAAAAATAGGTATACGCTACCGCCAAGGTTTATGGGATGCGAGATTTCACCATCAGAATCATGGAAAACACCTTTCACGTATACGGTTTGCCCGGGCCGGTAGATGGCGCGATCGGTAAACATCAGGCACCTGGGGTATCCCGGATAATTGTGTTTTGCATCCGGAAAGCGGAGATAGGGAACTTGTAAAGTATCTGCCCCGCTGGTGATCTGCATGCGATAGTGCCGTCGTGTCCAGTTTTCAGCGCGGTAAGCATCCAAATCAATATAATTTGCTTTCCCATCCTGATCGCTCTGACCACTCCAATGTATGACCAGGGGCTGACTGTCCTGCTGTCTGCGATACACTTGGATTTTGGCGTCCGGAATCGGCATGCCTGTATTTCTATCTACGATCAGCATTTCGGATTGATTGATTATGGGATGAATCCTGCTCAGTTTACTGATGCTGAAGATGCTGAAAGCCTTTGTCTGGCTATTATTGATACCGGTGCTATCGGCAAGAGAGGCAAATACCAGATAGTGTCCGGAGGGCAATTTGGCCAATGCTAATTCATAGCTTTTCCCGCGATAGTCGCCTTCATCTTCAAATGTATAGTCTGCGCTCCACATGGGAGGGCTTTGCAAAAGCACATCAAGCTTTGATTGTCGAGAGCCTTGACGAGATCGATTATGCCAGGTCTGTAATTCGTCGTCAAAGCGGTTGTTTGTAATATTCTGATAAGGTATCCTATATATCCTGATCTGAACTTGTTGAACATTTCTCACTTCCAATAAAGTCTGGATTGTGCTATTGGGGCTGTAATACTCCTCTGTGCTTAGCGTCAAATAGGGGCGAGTGATATTGTGCATCAAGGCCTCACAGCTTTTGCCGCCAAAACTGGTGGGATAGCTGGCATAGGCCTCACGGCAGATCTCGTAGGCAGCTTTATATTTCCAGCGCGTCTCATCTTTCGCTTCAGGATCAGCTTTTGCGCCTTGATTGTGATAGAGAATGGCCAGATGTAAAGCGACATGGGCAGAGGCTTCGTGTTCTCTGTAGTGCTTCATTAATCGTCTGAGGGCAGCCTCGTAGAGGATATCTTTGTTAGATAAAGAGGATTTGCCATGGATATAAGTCAAACGCTTGATCTCCACATCGATCAGCACTTTGGGATCTTCATCATGCAGGTGAAAACGGGTGATATCCTGCAGTAGTTTACAGGCCAGATAGCGATATGAAAGGCTATCCGGGCTGCTGACTGGCATTTGGGCAAAGCTCTCTGCCGAGGCGAAATAACGGGCATCATCAAAGCTGAAAGCATTCACGGCAAGCGAGAGGACGGAGGAATCCTGCATATAGTGATCCAGCGCGTCCCAAGCCAGGAAATCGTAAAGTGTGGGATGCAGCGATATAGCATCATCGTTAGAATCGCGCAGTAACCACCGATAATCCGGAAGCTGTTCAGCCTGCAAGAGCTCCGGATCTTGCAAAGAGAGCTGGAACTGATGAATGATCTCTTTGGCAATGCGGTTATTGTCCCAAGTGGCTATATCTTCCTGATTTTCGGAGGTGATCTCGCTGCGTTGGGCGTAGCGGGTTTGATGGCGGTATTGGTAGTTTAGGTATAACTGAGCAAGCATCCTGTGTAGGATGGGTGTGATGGGAAAGCTGGCTGTATCCAGCTCTTCCCGGATTTTGTGGATCGCTTTCTGCTCCGCAAATTCCTGTTTGTTTTGCATTGCGTATAGCTGAAAGAGCATGCCTTTGATCTGCTGATCCATTCTGTTTTCCGCTTTGGCAGCGGTGATCAGTGAATCCAGCCTTGCCATGGAAGTTTCGGGGTTTTCACGCAGAAAGATATAACTCAAATCCTGCCACACGGCATTATAATCGTAGTCCTCCGCGAAGAGGGATACTCCGGATAAGGCAAGGCAGATCGTCACTAAAACAAACAGCATAATCCTGGGCATAAGAGCTCCTTTGAGTGGATATGGTCACGGCTATAAAGCTTGCGTTAATTCGCAAAATCTTCTTTGAATTCATGACTATTGTTTGGCAAGATCGTGTCAAGGATGAATTTCAGGTGGCAGGTGAGCGCTTTCGACTTCGAGCAGAGGGATCGCCCTCCCCCTTGGACTTCTATCCGAAGGATTGGAGTTCAAGCAGCAAGCATGCAGATCCCCCTTGGACTTCTATCCGAAGGATTGGAGTTCAAGCGGCAAGCATGCAGATCCCCCTTGGACTTCTATCCGAAGGATTGGAGTTCAAGCAGCAAGCATGCAGATCCCCCTTGGACTTCTATCCGAAGGATTGGAGTTCAAGCAGCAAGCATGCAGATCACCCTTGGACTTCTATCCGAAGGATTGGAGTTCAAGCAGCAAGCATGCAGATCACTCTTTAATCCCCCAATCCCGCTGCTCGAAGTCCATGCTGCCCGAAGTTCCCGAGCTTGCTTGAGTTTATCGTAGCCCACAAGTTTTGCAGGCATTCAGACCTTTGTTAGCAGCATGAACTCCGAGGGAGGAGCCCCCTTCTTCCTTGGACTTCTATCCGAAGGATTGGAGTTCAAGCAGCAAGCATGCAGATCACTCTTGGACTTCTATCCGAAGGATTGGAGTTCAAGCAGCAAGCATGCAGATCACTCTTGGACTTCTATCCGAAGGATTGGAGTTCAAGCAGCAAGCATGCAGATCACTCTTTAATCCCCCAATCCCGCTGCTCGAAGTCCATGCTGCCCGAAGTTCCCGAGCTTGCTTGAGATTATCGTAGCCCTCAAGTTTTGCAAGCATTCAGACCATTGTTAGCAGCATGAACTCCGAGGGAGGAGCCCCTGAGCCGCTGTTTGAAGTCATTGCCGCCCTGAGATCGAGGGCTGTTCTGAACAGACCGGTAGCTGCAAAACTCATTGGCTTGCCTGAACGAATAAAGCGGCAATAACTCCAAATTATCCTCCCTCGGAGTCGTAAGCGCTATCCCAGTTACTTGAAGCCAAGCCAATCACGCGCGTCTTGTAAGTCCCGCAGCGGAGACGAAGATGACAAGCGCTTTCGACTTCGAGCAGCGGGATCGCCCTTACCCTTCATCTATCGCTTCCTTAACCCGCTGTTTGAAGTCATTGCCGCCCGAAGATCGAGGGCTTTTCTAATCAGACCGGTAGCTTCAAGAATCATCGGCTTGCCTTGCAGATCAAGCGGCAATAACTCCAAAGGAGACAGGGCAATAACTCCAAAGGAGGCAATGCTTTACGCCTTTCCCCCTCCTTTAAAGGCGTTAATCAAGTCTTAATCAAACGTTAATCAAGCGTTAATAGTTAACGCTTGATTAAGGGGGGATGATCGCTTGATTGACAGCCACAAGTGAGAGAGGATTTACAATTTCCCAGATATAAGTGATCACTGAAAACTGCAATCCGGATCCGGATCCGGATTAGTTGCGCGCGATGAAGGATGGAGAAATCAACTCATTGAGCGATAGATCTTTAAAACTCATCCACACTCCCTGGGTGCATTGGCCGGATATGATAGTGCCCTATGCCATCAAACCCAAAGCCCGCTATGCCGCTTGTCGATTAGGGCAGGGCTCAGAGATTAGTCGGAATCAGCATCGCGCGCTTTGGATCGTGCCCAGGCCGCGCTGATGTCTTCCAGTTCAAAGCCCTTGCGGTAAAGCGAAGCAAAGACCTTCTCTTTTTGCTTGTGCAAGGGTTGCTCGCGATGTCTGAAGCGGAGTTTGATGACCAGCTCGGTCAATTGATCCCGACTGTCTTCCGGATCGATTGCCGCTTGAAGCAGATCACCGTAGATGCTTTCCGGGATGTTATGCGCGTAGAGCTTCTGGATGATGTAGCGTTTGCTCTTGTCGCGCTCCAGCAAGCTGCGGATCAGGATTTCGCTAAAGCGGGAATCGTCGATATACTTCTTTTCCTTAGCCAGCGTGATGGCTTTATCGATCAGAGAGGGGTGAAACTCCTTGCGCTTCAGGTATTCACGGCACTGATGCTCGCTATGCTCGGCTTTGGCCTGATATTCTCCCAATAGCCACCAGACGCGATTTTCCAGCAGTTTAATGATCTCGCTTTCCTGGGCAGCATCAAGCTCCAATTCATTGGCAAAGGGATAGATAGAGCGGAGGGTTCTGATATCCAGAACCCCCCATATTGTATCGTCCAGGCTCACATAAGCGGCCCGGGTCTTATCATGCTTCGTCCAGTACTTCAGCTTCATCGGCACTTGGGGGTTCGGTGAATTCCTCAGGAGTGATCTTGGCACGCAGTTTAGCTTCGATTTCGCTCAAGAGATCAGGATTTTCTCTGAGGTAGATTTTGGTCTTATCCGCGCCCTGTCCCAGTTTGTTTTCGTTATATGAATACCAGGAGCCGGATTTCTTCACGATGTCGTGGGTGCTGGCCATATCGAGGATGATGTCCAGATGGGAGATGCCCTGCCCGAAGATGATGGGGAATTCCACCGTCTTGAAGGGAGGGGCAAACTTGTTTTTCACTACTTTCACCTTGGTGCGCGCGCCGATAACCTGGGTATCGGTTCCGCCTTCTTTGATGGCTCCGCCATAGCGAACTTCCATGCGCAAGGAGGAATAGAACTTCAAAGCCACACCGCCGGTGGTGGTCTCAGGATTCACAAAAGCGGGAGTGCCGATCTTCATGCGGGTTTGATTGATAAAGATCACCGCGGTATTGCTTTTGGAGACGATAGCGGTGAGTTTGCGCAAAGCCTGACTCATCAAGCGAGCTTGCAAACCCACGTGACTGTCGCCCATATTGCCTTCGATTTCCTGACGCGGTACCAGAGCTGCCACGGAATCCACGATGATCAGATCAACTGCGGAGCTGCGCACCAGGGTCTCGGTGACTTCCAGAGCCTGTTCGCCACCATCCGGTTGGGAAAGCAGCATGTTATCCGTCATCACGCCAAGGCGTTTGGCATAAGCCACGTCCAGGGCATGCTCGGCATCGATGAAGGCCACAGTGCCACCCAGCTTTTGGCATTCAGCAGCGATGTGTAAAGAAAGTGTTGTTTTGCCACTTGCTTCCGCGCCGTAGATCTCGATGATCCGGCCTTTGGGGATGCCCCCAATGCCCAAAGCAATATCAAGGTTGAATGCCCCGGTGGGGATTACGTCAACGACTTGGACGGGTTTATCACCCAGGCGCATGAGAGTGCCTACGCCGAAACGCTTTTCCAATTGCGACATTGCGGTTTTCAGGGCTGCATCTTTGTTTTTATCCAGCATTTTTCCTCCGTTTATCTTAAGTTATATTGCTGTAATGGTGTGTAGATAGGGCCTTCAGGCCTCAGAGTGCTTTGGTAGAGGCTCAGAGTATCCCATTTGAGAGTGTCCCGACACACGGGATGTGCCATGACGGCTCGTTCAAAATCCATTCTTTGCTGCTGCTTGATTCGCCCCAGGGTGACGTGCAGCTTGAGAGCTTTGGGATCAGCTTCGATGTTCAGGCTACGCAGGCTGCTGATCAGTTGGCGGTTCAGAATCCGCAGGTCTTTGTCGCTACCGTTCAGTTTCAACCAGAGCAGACGCGGAAACCTGGCAGGGAAGAGCTCATAGCCTTCCGCGTTCAAATATGCCGCTTCATGCTTTTCTGTACTTGCTGCCAGCAGGTTTTGCAAGGCTTCGATCTTGTTTTCGGCTACTTCTCCGATGAAGTTCACCGTGAGATGCAGGTTCTGGGGTTTGACCCAATTGATCCCTCCCGGAGAGAGCCGCATAAAATAGTCCAAAGCCTCTTGCAGCTCAGCTTTGAGCGTTTGGGGTACTTCCAGAGCGACGAACATCCGCATCAGCGCTTATATCCGATGTCCATGAGGAACTTTTTGCGATGGGTGATATCAGTATCCAGCTCTATACCTTTGGGAGAGAAGCCATCGATCACACCCATGATGCCCGATCCTTGCTCCGTTTTTGCTACTATAACCTGCACAGGATTGGCTGTAGCGCAAAAGATCTGCACCACTTCGCGGCAGCTTTTAATACCCGGTAACACGTTGATGGGAAAGGCTCCGCGCATGATGATCAGGAAGCTGTGCCCGCAGGCCAGACGATGCATGTTTTGCACGGCGATATCGATCAATTCGTTGTCAGTTCCATCCTTACGGATCAGGCAGGGGCCTGAAGCTTCACAAAATGCCAGACCAAACTTGATCCCCGGGACGCTGTTTACCATTACTTCATAGAGGTCTTCCACCGTTTTGATAAAATGGCTCTGACCCAAGATGATATTGCAATCTTCGGGAAAGCTTAACTGTCGGTTTTGAAGTTCCATGGGGCACCTCGCCTATCGATATTTTCTATCCCAAGTAAATAAATGGCAAGCCCTGTGTCAAGCAAAATGTAGGCTTTCAGTGAAAAAAGCATTGACAAAAACTCCCACATCGCAATTCCATGCAGGGGTGTGAAACTTCAATGCAAGTACTTGGAGTTATCTCCCTTAAAATCACAATGGAGGTTTATATGCCACAGCTGCCGCCAATATGGTATTTGGCGCCCTTCGGGGCCGTATCAGCGCTCATCTTTGCCTATATTCTTTATCGCAATGTCCGGGCTCAAAATCCGGGAAACAACCGGATGGTGGAGATTGCCGGATACGTCCGGGAAGGAGCCTATGCCTATCTGCTTCAGCAGTACAAGGGCATCGGCATCTTCTTTGCCGTGGCGCTGGCTGTATTTCTCTTTCTGGCATATTCTCTGAAAGTGCTTGATCCCATGATCCCCTGGGGCTTCCTCAGTGGTGGAATAATGAGCGGTCTAGCCGGATTCATCGGCATGAACACAGCCACAATGGCTTCCAGCCGCACGGCTCAAGCCTGTTCTGAAAGCTTGAATAAAGGGCTCAAAGTAGCCTTCCGGGCCGGTGGCGTGATGGGTCTCACCGTGGTGGGCCTGGCTTTGATCGATATCTCCGCTTGGTTCTACATCCTCAATCTGATGGGCTACCCCCTGGAAAAGATCGCCGTAGTGATGCTCTCTTTTGGCATGGGTGCCAGCACCCAGGCCCTCTTCGCGCGCTTAGGCGGAGGTATCTATACCAAAGCAGCAGACGTTGGGGCAGACCTTGTGGGCAAAGTGGAAGCCGATATTCCGGAAGACGATCCTCGCAATCCCGCCACCATCGCCGATAACGTTGGTGACAATGTGGGCGATGTCGCCGGCATGGGCGCAGACCTTTATGAATCTTACGCTGGCTCCATCCTGGCCACAGCGGCTCTGGGGATGAGCGCGGTGTTGAGGCTATCCGCCACTTCTCCCTCCATCAGCAGTTTTATGGTCAATTTCATCGCCGCGCCATTGGTGCTGGCAGGCTTTGGAGCACTACTTTCCATCATCGGCATCTTCATCGTCTCCACCAAAGAGAATGCCACGATGAAAGAGCTGATGGCCGCGCTGAACAAAAGCGTGTATATCAGCAGTGTGCTGATTGCCATCGCGTCCTATGTAGTAACCAAGACCCTTTTGCCCGGCGAATATTATCTGGGCATCTTCCTCTCTTCATTGGTGGGGCTTCTGGCCGGCATCATGATCGGACACACTACAGAATTGTGGACATCACATTCCTACAAAGCTACCCGCAACATCGTCAAACAAGGCGAATACGGCTCAGCCACAGTGATCCTGGAAGGGATCAGCGTGGGAATGCTCTCCACGGCCATGCCGGTGATCATCATCGCAGCAGGTATTATGATTGCCTACGTAGTATCCGGTGGCTTTCATCATGTGGAACTGGGACTATATGGCATTGGTTTTGGCGCGGTGGGCATGCTGGCAACTCTGGGTGTAACCCTGGCCATGGATGCCTTTGGTCCTATCGCGGATAATGCCGGTGGCAACGCCCAGATGGCATATCTGCCCAAAGAAGTGCGCGAACGCACGGACAATCTAGATGCTGTGGGCAATACCACCGCGGCCATCGGCAAAGGCTTTGCCATCGGTTCCGCTGCCCTCACAGCCATGGCGTTGCTTGCTGCTTATCTGGAAAAAGTGCGTGACGGCCTGGTGATGATGGGCAACAAAATCGGCGAAACAGCCATGATGGACATCTCCTATGGCAATGTCAGTGAAACGATCGAAGCAGGCAAGGCCAGCTTGAGCCAGTTTATCGCGTATTATCAAGTAAATCCACTCAATCCCAAATTCCTGCTTGGAATCTTCATCGGCGCCATGGTCGTCTATGTCTTTTCCGCGCTCACCATCAAAGCTGTGGGCAAAGCAGCCGGATTGATGGTGAAAGAAGTGCGTCGTCAATTTACCACCATGCCGGGCATCCTGCAAGGCAAGACCAAGCCGGACTATGCCCGCTGCGTGAAGATATCCACCATTGGCGCGCAACAACAGATGATCTTGCCCGCAATCATCGGCATTGTGACCCCTGTGATCGTGGGACTGATCTTTGGCGTAGCCGGTGTTTTAGGACTGCTCATCGGTGGGCTCACCACCGGATTTGTAACCGCAGTGATGATGAATAATGCCGGAGGCGCCTGGGATAACGCCAAGAAATGGGTTGAGACCGGTGAAAGCGGTGGCAGCGGTTCTGCCGTGCACAAAGCCACCATCGTGGGAGACACCGTGGGCGATCCCTTCAAGGATACTGCCGGCCCCTGCATCAACATCCTGATCAAGCTGATGAGCATGGTTTCCATCGTCTTTGGCGGCTTCATCGTGGCCTATTCTCCCAAGATTGAAGCCCTCTACACGCCCAAACCCAAGCTTGAGATCATCGAACAAGTAGCTGTGCCCCAGCCGGATACACTGATGATTCAGGAAACTACGCTACCGTAACAGCTTGTAGAGAATACATGCGTATCAAGATTCGTGGGCTGCTCTTCGCAGCCCTTTTCTCTCTGATCATCGTGAGCCTCATCTGGCAGTTTGCGGAAGTTCCGATTTCGCTTTTTGCTGAAAGGGGAGTGGCTGTCTTGAGCGGCAAACCCTTCAATCAGATTCGGGTCCTGGATCACGCGGGAATCCCTCAACAGCTGTATCGTGATGGAAAGCGGCATTACAACCCCCTATTCATCGCGGTGGAAGCCTCTGATGCCTATCACAGCGGAGATACCTCCACTTTTCTCAAGCTTAGCGATTGGCTGTTGGAACATATCGAAGAAACTGACAGCACCGCATTTGTTTCCTACAGCTTCGATTACCCGGTTTATCAGCAAAAGGCGCCTTGGCATTCAGCGCTCACCCAGGCCGTGGTGATGGTCTGCCTGGCACAACGGGCAGAACAGGAACAGGATCCCAGATTGCCGGAACTGAGCGCGAAGCTGCTCAATACCCTCAAACCCGCAAGCGCTAAACTGAGCTATGAGATTGCCCCGGGCGCGCTCTGGTTTATGGAATATCCTGCGCCTCAGCCTTATTACTCGCTTTCCGGGATGATCAGCACCTTGATCAAGTTAATCGAGTACCATGAACTCACAGGGGATGACTCCGCTTTAGAACTTTTTGACCGGGGTCTGCAAGGTCTGTGGATGAAACTTCCCGAATTTGACTATCACGGCTATAGCTACTACAATTTAGCCGGGCTCAAAGCCGGAAGGATGTATCACCAAAGGCATATCCAGAGATTGGCGGAACTGCACAAATACAGCGGGGATCCCATGGTTCTCCATTATCGTGAACGCTGGCAAAAGGCTGATCGCCTGCCGGTGCTCTGGCAGTTTATCTTCAATCCCCGTCCCAAAAGAATCCTGGCCTTTAGTCTGACCTGGCTTGGATTTTGGATGCTGATCAGCCTGATTTTGCGTCGGCTTTACCGATAACAGTAGAGTTGGTCTGTTCCTTTGTGGAACCTGAGAGTGCCCATCTGCCATCCTGCCTCTGATTTAGCCTCTGTCTGACTCCCGGTTTAGCCCATAATCCCCCCATGCTATAAGGAGAATATGAGGTAAATGAGAGATAGTGTTGCGGTGAAGGGAAAGGGGGAATTGAGAATTGACAATTAAGCTTCGCGCTTGCAGTCACTTGAAAACCTGATAACTGCACATTTCCGCTGCTGGAAGTCGAAAGCGCCAAAGACAAGGAGCTCCGATGCGATCTATGGAGAAGCCACGAATCGGATTGGCTTCACTTGATTGGGATAGCGCTTACGACTCCCAGGGAGGCATATCCGCGTGATCCGCGTGCCATTAACTAATCTGCGTTCATCTGCGCTTTTATCCGCGTAAATCTGCGGGAAAGACATAGTTACACGCCCGCAGTCACTTGAAAACCTGAAAACTGCACATTTCCGCTGCTGGAAGTCGAAAGCGCCTAAGACAAGGAGCTCCGATGCGATCTATGGAGAAGCCACGAATCGGATTGGCTTCACTTGATTGGGATAGCGCTTACGACTCCCAGGGAGGCATATCCGCGTGCCATTAACTAATCTGCGTACATCTGCGCTTTTATCCGCGTAAATCTGCGGGAAAATGAGCTAAGAGCAAATCCAGGTGCTTAGGAATACTTTGAAGTGATCTCCTCCATGCCCGGCAGGCTAAAAACCTTGAATTGATCGACTCTGATGCTGCTATCTTCGGCAAATTCGATCTGATCGCGATAGCTGATGAACTCTTCATTGTGGTTCTTGATATGCGCCAGAAGGTCCGGGTGCACCAGGATGCGCAGGTGTTTATTGCGAATGAAGTATTCGCTGCGCACTAGCCAGCGATAGACGCGCATGGTGACAGCTTCTTTGCTGATGATGCGACCACTGCCATTGCAGAAGGGACAGGGCTCGGAAAAGTTTGCCATGATCGTGGCACGCATGCGTTTCCGGGTAACTTCCACCATCCCGAGATCGGTGAAGGGATAGACCTTGTTTTTGGCGCGATCACGACGCAGGCCTTTGCGTAGAATGTCGATCACTTCGGCTTTGGCTTTGTCATCATTCATGTCGATAAAGTCGATCACGATCACTCCGGAGAGGTCACGCAGGCGGATCTGACGCGCGCATTCAGCGGCTGCTTCCAGATTGGTCTTGCGCACAGTTTCTTCGTAGTGACTTTTGCCGGTGAAGCTTCCGGTATTGATATCGATGGCCACCAGAGCTTCGGTTTGTTCTATCTTGATATTGCCCCCGGAGGGTAAATAGATGCGGGAGTGGAAGATGGTTTCGATCTTCTTTTCGATGCTCCAGGCATCAAAGATGGGGCTGTCCTCTTTGTACAGCTCCACGGAAGGGATGAGATCGGCAGAGATGTCCTGCAATTGGTTGACGATGTCTTTGTAAAAGGATTTGTCGTCGATCACCAGGCGATCCACATGCTCGCCAAAGAGATCACGGATAAGATAGTTTACCAAAGCGTTTTCTTCAAAGACGCAGACCGGGCCTTTGGCGTATTTGAGTTGCTTTTCGATCAAGCGCCAGGTCTTGGCCAGGGCTTTGTATTCGTTGCGAAAATCGTCCTCATCACTCCCTTCAGCTTCGGTGCGCACGATCAGGCCATAGGAAGGATCTTTGATGTCGTTCAATATAGTGCGGATGCGGTTGCGCTCGCCTTGGGAATAGATCTTGCGGGAAATGGCGATTTTGTTCTTATTGGGAAAGAGCACCAGGTACTTGCCGGGGATGGAGATTTGACCGGTAAGGCGTGCCCCTTTGGAACCGATGGGGCCTTTGTGCACTTGCACCACGATCTCCTGACCGGGTTTGAGCAGCTTACCGATCTGCGAGCTATCAGAGGGATTCAGCCGTTTACGCGGTTTTTCATCTTCATAAAGCTCCAGAAAGTCTTGCACGATGTCGCTGTAATGCAGGAATGCGGTGCGCTCCAGACCGATCTCGATGAAGGCGGCACCCATGCCCGGCAACACGTCTTTCACTGTGCCCTTATAGATGTTCCCCACGGGATTCTGATGGTCTTTGCGCTCCACAAAGAGCTCGACTAAGCGATTGTCTTCCAACACGGCCACGCGCTTTTCCAGGGCATGGACATTGACGATGATCTCGGTATTCACACTGTCTTTGCGCATATCAGTCCACCACCACCGGCATCAGATATTGCCAGGTTCCCGGTTCAATGTGCTCGATGTAGCTTCTGGCCAGGCTTTCCACGTCAAGCAGTTGGGGGCTGAAGATTTTTTGCAGAGTGAGATTGAAGAATTCCGAATCCTTCAGGGCTTCAAAAAAGCTCATCTTGACGGGATAATCCACCGTTTCATAACTGCTGAGATTCGCCATTTCGGCAACAGCGGCAAGGGCCTGATCCAGACTGCCGATTTCGTCGATAAGCTCAACCGCCAGAGCGTCTTCCGCGCTGTAAATGCGGCCTTCGGCAATGCTGTTGATCTTTTCCGGAGCGATGCCACGGGCAGACATCACGCGGGACTTGAACTCGTCGTAAGTGGCGACGGAACTGAGCTTTAAAGATTCAAGGAGTTCCGGAGCATAGGGTTCCAAGGGGTTAAAGGCTCCGGCAAACTTGCCATACTTGATGGTTTGGGATCTGAGCCCGACCTTGCGACCCAAAGCTGTGGCTTCGGGCAACACCATAATGACTCCGATGGAGCCGGTAATGGTGCCGGGATCAGCCATAATGCGGTCTGCCGCGCAAGAGATGTAATATCCACCGGAGGCAGCAACGCCACCCATGGAGACCAGTATGGGCTTTTTAGCCTTTAAGCGCAGTAATTCCTGATAGATCAATTCACTTTCCAAAGCGCTGCCACCGGGGCTGTTTACCCGCAATACCACGGCTTTCACGCTTTCATTGTCCATGAGATCCTTGGTGATCTTGCGCACTTTGGCAAAAGAGATGAGGCTTTGGTTGTAGCTGGAACTGCCCGGGGCTATGCTGCCACTGAGATAGACTACAGCAATCTTATCCCCTTTGGGCATTTTGCGCGAGGGCTTGTAATCTGCGATGCTAACCAGCTTTTCCGGGTCAGCTTCCATTTTGGTCAACATCTCGGTGCGAGACATGGCGTGGTCAACCAGCTTCATATCCACAGCTTGCTCAGCCCGGATAAAGAGGTCTTCACGGTTGTTAAATACTGCACGCACATCGTCTTTGGTGAGAGCGCGGTTTTCGGCAATGGTGCCCAGGATCAGTTCAAAGCGGTCAGAAAGCACGTCAGCAATGTTCTGACGGGTGCCTTCGGAGAAAGAAGTCTGACTGTAAGGTTCTCCGGCGCCCTTGAACTCACCGGCCTGGATCACGTGCATCTTGATCCCGAGTTTCTCGTATAGTTCTTTGTAAAACATGGCATTTACCGATGTTCCGGTGAGCAGCAATCCTGCAGAAGCCGAGGGTTCCATAAAGATCTCATCGGCATAAGAAGCCAGGATGTAATCTCCCTGACCGATGTAATCGCCAAAGGCATAGACGGGCTTTCCGCTGGCTTTGAAATCCTGGATAGCCAGGGCCAGTTCGTTCAAGGCCGGAAGAGATACTTGCATCATTCCGGGTTCCAGTATCAAGCCTTTGATGCGCTTATCGCCGGCAGCATGGGTGATCTTGGCACTCATGTTCTGAATGCTGTTCGCGCTGCTGCGACCCATGAAATTGAGCGGCATCACTTCGTTGTAATCCGCGATCAGACCGGAGGGATTGACCCTCAGCCAGCTGTTGTCGGTGATGATCACCGAACTCTGTGTGCTCATGGCTAACTTGCTGAACTGCCTGCCCGTACAATAGGACATGGCAATCAGCAGGATCAGCCCGATGACTACTAATAAAACTACTTTTTTGGTGCTCATGAGAGCCTCCTTGATAAATTGCTTGTATAAAACATTGGGATTGTTAAACTTGAGGTAATCGGAGACAGATGGTGATGGCTCCTGATAAAACGCAGAAATCCGGCCACATAAAAAAGTGGCGGAGATGTAGGGATTCGAACCCTAGAAACGCTCGCACGTTTACACGATTTCCAATCGTGCTCCTTCAGCCAACTCGGACACATCTCCGCAAGGGCGTAGGCCAATCTTTTGTAAGGCCGGATTCTGTCAAACATTTTAATGCCGGAAGTGCCTATATCCGGTGAAGACCATGGCCATATCGAGCTCATCACAAGCGCCCACGCATTCCTCATCCCCTTTGGAACCGCCGGGCTGGATCACGGCTTTGATGCCGGCCTGATAGAGCTCATCGATGCTGTCACGATAAGGGAAAAAGCCATCCGAAGCGCAAACGGCCTGCTTCAGATCATGATTGAACTTCTTGGCTTTCCAGATGGCGATGGAGGTGCTGTCGATGCGGCTGGTCTGCCCGATGCCAAAACCCACGATCTGATTGGGCAGAGCAAGGGCTATGGCGTTTGACTTGAGCAAGCTCACGGCTTTCCAGCCAAATAGCAGAGCGCTAAATTCTTCCTTACTGGGTTGTCTGCGTGTGGGCACCTGCCAATCGCTGATATCTTCGGATACCATGTCCCACTGTTGAGCCAGATAACCCCACAGCATGGTCTTGATCTCATAGGGATTCCGGGGCTTGATCAGGAAAGAAGGATCGTAAGAGATCAATCTGCGGCTCTTCTTTTTCATCAGCACGTCAAGTACGCCATCTTCATAGCCGGGCGCAATGATGATCTCGGTGAAGATGCGATTGATCATCACCGCTGCTTCCAGATCCAGCTTGCGATTGACCACCACGATCCCGCCAAAAGGGGCCACAGTGTCGGTGGCAAAAGCACGGCGATAGGCCTCAGCCAGGTTTGTGCCACTGCCAATACCGCAGGGATTGCAGTGTTTGATGATGATCACGGTGGGTTCGGTAAAGAGGCGGATGGCTCTCAGGGAAGCGTCAATATCCAGGATGTTGTTAAAGGAAAGGTCTTTGCCGTGCAGACAGTCCCAGCCTTCCTTTCTGTTCGTATAAAAGGCGGCCATTTGATGCGGGTTTTCGCCATAACGCAGTTGGTCTTGCAAGGTGCAACTGAGATCCAGATAGGGCGGCATTTGCGTGACCGGATGCTCTTCACAACGGAAGTCCTCGAAGTATTCAGCGATTACGGAATCGTAATGAGACACCATGGCAAAGGCCTTTTGGGCCAGATAGCTGCTCCAGCATTCGGGGATACTGCTATCCTGCTTCAGATGCTCCAAAGTGGGTGCGTAATCCTTGGGATCGGTGAGCACAGTAACCTGGCGGTAGTTCTTGGCAGCAGCACGGATCAGGCTGGGACCACCGATGTCGATGTTTTCGATGATCTCGCTGTGAGCAGCGTTTTCCTTCATGCGCACGCTGGCAAAGGGATAGAGGTTCACCACCACGATGTCGATGTGGTCGATGCCGTGTTCTTCCAGGCTACGGTGATGGGCGGCATTCTCACGATCAGCCAGGATGGCGCCGTGAATCTTGGGATGCAGGGTTTTTACGCGTCCATCCAGGATTTCCGGAAAGCCGGTATAGTCACTTACCTGAACCAGGGAGCGGCAAAACTGCTTGAGGTGCTTTGCCGTGTTTGATGTGGATAATATCTTATAGCCCAGAGTTTCCAGCTCCATGGCCAGGGTTTCGATGCCGGTTTTGTCTGATACACTGATAAGTGCGTATTTATTCATGAGATCCGTCCTCGTCGATGAGCTCGACTAAATCTTTAATATCTTTCTTGCTTAGGTAGGCTTTCAGGTTTTCGTTGAGTTTGCCGTCGCTATACATTTCCAGGCTGATGCGTACCACGCGTTGAGGCACTTTCTGGATGAATTCTTCGCTGTCTTTATTGTCGATCACGCTTACCAGCACGATCCCGCCCAGAATGATCAGCCAATTTAAGTATATCCAAAACAGGAAGATCGGCAAGGCAGCCAGCACTCCATACACAGCCTGGTAACTGGTGAGATTGTAAATATAATAATCAAAGCCGGATTTGATCAAGACCCAGAGTACCGTAGTCCAGAAGGTACCACGGATCAGGCTGGCTCTGCGGATCTTGGTGGTGGGCAGGAGCATATACAGCAGCAGCAGAGCCAAAAACTGGATCACAAACGGCAATATATACGAGAGCCAGGTAAAGAGCGGCATCCTTAAGACTCTGGAAATAATGGGCAAGGACGAGCTGGAAAAGAGCAGCACGATGATGAAGAGCCCAAAGACCAGGGTGCCAAAGAACTTGATGAACTGGCTCAGAATGTCTTGCGAGACAGGGGCATGAGTGCTTAAGATGCGATCAAAGGTATTGCGGATATTGTCAAAGAGCAGATATGACGAGACCAATAGGATCACAAAGACCATGATGTTCAAACCCATGCGGCGCTGGATCATCTCGTTGATCATCTCCATCACCACTTCGGCCGAACCGGGAATGAAGTTCTTGGCCACCACATCTCCGATCTTTTCTTTCAGATTGAGGAAAGGCAGATCAGGAGCCAGCATCACGATAAAGGTGATAAAGGGAATGAAGCCAAGGATGGTCACATAAGCCAGGCTGCCGGCCTCGCGGGGTACCTTTTCTTTGTCTATGCGGGTGTACATCAGGATCACAAAGTTCTTGATCTCCTGCCATATCTTGTGGCGTCTGGTGGGCGAGGCAGCGGTGAGATAGATCCTGTACAGATCAATGATCACGATCCTCAAGAGTCCTGAGAGCAGCTTCCTGATCCCGGAAAAGAGACTTCCTTTGCGCTTGCCCATCACTCCTCCCTCAGGGCGATTACCGGATCCAGATTGCCGGCTTTGATGGCCGGAGCGATGCCAAAGATCATCCCGATGCCCACGGAAACCGATAGCGCGGTGAAGATCATATTGACGTTGGCCACCATCGGCATGTCCAGATAGCCGCTCACGAGATCCAGAATGGCATAGCCCAAAACGATGCCAAATACTCCTCCCAGAGCGGTGATGAGCACGGTTTGCACCATGAACTGCACAAAGATATCCAGCCTGCGGGCTCCGATGGCCAGGCGCACTCCGATCTCCCTGGTGCGTTCTTTGATGGAGGCCAGCATGATGTTCATAATCACGATACCTCCCACCAATAGCGAGATAGCTGCGATCATGATGAAGATCGCGCTGAACATCTTGGCGCTCTGCTGCATCTGAATCATATCTTCCTGCGCGGAGCTGACCCGGAACACCCTTTTCCCGCCTTTCATTTGCAGGATGATGGGCTCCAGTTTCTTTTGCAGTTCCAGCGCGGCTTCCGGACTGTGAGCGATGATCTCCACCTGGTCTATCTTGCTGCCGGGAGAGATCTTGTGCAGCATCGTGGAAAGCGGGATGTAGCTGCGGTGATTCATATAGTCCAGAGCGTTTTTGCCCCACATTCCTCCACCACCGGGATTTTCCCAATACTTCTCAGTGAGCACTCCGATCACCGTCATCATCTGAGAACCCAGCATCACGCTTTGTCCGATGGGATCGCGTTCACCAAAGAAATGATCTGCCACTTTGCTGCCCAAGACGATCACATTGCTGTTTTCCCGGATGTCGATGTCATTGATGAAGCGTCCTTTTGCCGGATACCAGTTTTCCACCACCTGCATATCCGGAAACACTCCAAAGAGGTGCCCGCCATAATGTTTGTTGCGATAACGCAGTCGGGTATTCCAGGATGAGATATTGGGATTGAAGGCTTTCGCTTCCGGGATCAGGCTTTGCAGAGTCCTGAGCTCGCTGAGGCTGAGCTTGGCCTCACCTCCCTGACGGAAGTCATAGTTCCAATTGAAGCCGATTTCCACTTTGCTGAGCCCACCCCGTTCCGTCATCCACTGCATGGTGCTTTGATTCATGCCGGCCAGGATGGCCAGCACCACCATGATGCACATCACTCCCAGCACGATGCCCAGAACTGTGATAGCGCTGCGCACTTTGCGCATGGCGATGTCAGCCACTCCGATGTGCAGGGATTCAGCCAGCGAGATCGCCATAATCAATCAATCCATCACGGATATTGATAACTCTATCCGCTCTGGCCGCCACGGCCGCATCATGGGTAACCATGATCACCGTATTACCCGCGCGGTGCAACTCACTGAAGATTTCCAGAATGTCCCCACCGGCTTGAGAATCCAAATTTCCGGTAGGCTCATCCGCCAGGAGTATGGAGGGAGTGTTTACTATCGCCCGGGCAATGGCCACGCGTTGCCTTTGCCCACCGGAAAGCTCATTGGGCTTGTGCTTAAGTCGATCGCTCAAGCCCACACTGTCCAATATCCTTTCTGCTTGTTGCTTGCGGGCACGGGCAGAATTGCCGGCATACATCAGCGGCAACTCCACATTCTTCAATATGCTGAGGTGGGGTAATAGATTGAAGGATTGAAACACAAACCCGATCTTGCGATTGCGGATTCCGGCCAGGGCGGATTTGGGCAGAGCGCTCACCAGATCGCCATCCAGATGATACTCACCGGCACTGGGGCGATCCAGACAACCGATAATGTGCATCAGTGTGCTTTTGCCGGAGCCGGAAGGCCCCATTATGGCCACAAACTCCCCTGCCTCAATTACGAGGTCAATGCCGTCCAGGGCTCTTACTTTCACCTTGCCCAGATAATAATCTTTTATCAGGCCTTTGGTCTTGATGATTTCCATTACTTTTTTCCACCTATGTATCCCATCCACTGTGATTCGCCCAATATGTCAATAAAAATCGTCAAACTCCAAGACTTAACTATCGAATTCAGCCATAATGCTTGACAAAAACAGCGCCTCCCAATTTTGTGGTCACTTAGAGAGGTTTTAGAAAAATATATGTGTGACCCAAGAATAAGACAAGACGCCAAGAACACTAAAATGATAAAGCAGAAGCATTTGCCGCAAGCAAATGCTTTTTTTTTGTTTAGGAGGACTGTGTGAATCTGGAAGAAATTATTCGCAAAAGTTTGGAAGAAGACCTCGGAAGCGGAGATATCACGACGAGGTATCTGGATCTCGAACCCAGCACTGCCATGGCCTATATGATCGCCAAAGATACCGGAATCATTGCCGGAGCCGATATTGCCAGGCAAGTGTTCAAGACTCTGGATCCCGAGCTCAAGGTTACGCTTTACCGCAAAGATGGCGACCCTGTAAAACCCGGTGATGAGATCATGCGCATCGAAGGCCGTCCTGCCTCCATTCTGCAAGCCGAACGCACCGCCTTGAACTTTCTGCAACGCCTCAGCGGCATCGCCAGCAAGACCAATCGCATGGTCAAAGCCCTGGCCGGCAGCAAAACCAAGCTTCTGGATACCCGCAAGACCACTCCTCTTTTACGAAGCATCGAAAAGTATGCCGTCCGCGTTGGCGGTGGATACAACCATCGTCACGGGCTATATGACATGATCATGCTCAAAGAAAACCACATCCGTGCTGCCGGTGGCATCAGTCAAGCAGTGGCCAGAATCAAAGAACACAATACCACATACAAGATCGAAGTAGAGATCACCAACCATGCAGAGCTGGCCGAAGCAGTGGCCTGCAAAGTGGATAGGGTTATGCTGGACAACATGAGCCTCAAGGATATCCGGCTGGCGGTGAAGACCTACAAGAAGCAAATAGAATTCGAAATCTCAGGCGGCGTGAACGAGGAAAACATCCTTTCCTATGCCAAGACAGGGGTGCAATACATATCCAGCGGGGCCCTTACCCATTCCTGCAAATCACTGGATATCAGCTTGTTATTTAAGGAGTAAGATATATGCGAGAACAGCTCAAGACTCTGGCTGAAATGCAGCTTTTGGACAACGCCATCGGGCGCTACAAGGTACTGCAACAAGAACTTCCCAAGCAGCTCAACGAACTGATCGAGGCCGTGGAACAAGCCACAGCGGATCTTTTGGCCGGCGAAACCGAGAAGATGGAAATCAACAAAAAGCAGCGCGCGCTGGAAGGCGATATCAAAACCTTTCAGGATCAAGCCCGCAAATATGGCAACCAACTCTCGGAGATCAAAACCAACAAAGAATACAAAGCCCTCAATAGCGAAATCGCATATCTACAGGACAAGATTTCTGAGATCGAATCCCAACTCCTGGAGCTGATGGATCTGGAAAACGAAGCCAAAGCAAAGAACCTGGAACTCAAAAAAGCTCTGGAAGTGGCTGAAGGCAATAAACGCGCCAAAGAAGGCGACCTCAAAGCCCAGATCGACTCCCTGGAAAACAAGATTGAGAGCACTCGCGCGGAACGCAACAAACTGGCTGTCACCCTCCCTGTGCCCCTCATCAAACGCTATGGCAACCTGATCAAAAACAAAGATAACCTGGCCGTAGTGGCCAATCGCGACGGCTCCTGCGGCGGTTGCGGATTCGTGATCCGTCAGCAAATGCGCATCGAACTGCAACTGCAAAAGAAGATCGTGTACTGCGAAAACTGCGGCAGAATCATCCTCGATCCCATCACTGAAGATAGCGAAGAAGACTAAACGCCCTTTTCACTATTGATCCAATAGTTTAGCCCCCGCAAAATCACCTGATTTTGCGGGAATAGTGGCAGGCATAAACCACTCTGGGTTTGGAGCTTCTGAAGGCTCTGAGGTATCCTGAAAAGCCCGGACTAAAATTAGGAGATAAAATGGATACCAAGACCCCAACCAAAGTAAACTACCGTTACAGTGAAGCCTTCAAGCTGAAGATCGTCACTGAGATTGAAAGAGGA